>Ga0247610_10000675_pt1 | contig 46662 bp, 30 predicted proteins | sample 174DNAGHGhighgp2_FD_193483 | JGI IMG/M metagenome (GOLD analysis project Ga0247610, IMG submission 193483) | Sheep rumen microbial communities from Palmerston North, Manawatu-Wanganui, New Zealand - 1742 DNA GHGhigh gp2 | ecosystem: Host-associated > Mammals > Digestive system > Stomach > Rumen...
CTGCATAAAGTGAGTTCTCACCCCGCGTAAGGTGGTGAATGTGTTTAAAAAAGAAATAGCTCCCGCTTGGGGAGCTCTAAACTGGTGCACTCGGCGGGGTAGGCTTCGCCGCACTGGCGCGCATATGCTTCGCATACCGGCGTTCTTCCGCCCGCCTTGCGCTTGTAGTCAAACTCACTGTTGTGAGTTCTCACCCCGCGTAAGGTGGTGAATGTGTTTAAAAAAGAAATAGCTCCCGCTTGGGGAGCTCTAAACTGGTGCACTCGGCGGGGTTCGAACTCACAACCTTCTGATCCGTAGTCAGATGCTCTATCCAGTTGAGCTACGAGTGCATGACTGAAAGTAGTTATTAAATCATGTTTTTTATTTTGTAAAGTGTTTTTTTATTTTTTTTGTTTTTTTTATTCTAGTGCAGTCAAAATATTAAAATTTTGTTTCTCTTTTGTGCTGATTTTGCTTGCATTTTCTATAAATATATGTTAATGTACGTTACAGATTGGGAATGTTGTATTTCTAATACTGTTTTATAACCTTTATTAAAATGTTTTGAAATATTCATCTGATAAAAATCTTTATCTTCTGTCAAAACATTGTTTCGTTCGCCAAGATGATGCTATAATCAATCGGATTTGTTGTTTTTCAATAAGTCTTATTTGTGCGTTAATTAGTTTTTTTAGAGTGGGTTTTTGAACGAGCAAACTTGCTTTTTATATTAAAAACAACGTCAACTTTTTTTGAGGTTGTATTGCTGTTTTGATACATTATATCTTTTATGTTTTAAGATAAAACAGCGAGAGTTTATTTCTGTTTATAACTAGCAAATAATTTTGATAATCTCTTTTGCTTGTTCTATCTTTTAAACATTAGTGAAATAAAATTTATGTTATAGAGGTTTTTTCTTATGAACACCGAAGAGATTCATGATATCGATACAGGACTCGGTAAACTTGCCGATTTGTGTGGAATAGAATATAGAACAACACCAGATGTTAAAGTGGGAATGCTTAAGGCGATGGGTATTCTTAATGATGATTTTGATTATCATACGCCTGATGAACAGCAAAAAATAGATAATCTTAATTTGGTTAAATCACTGGTTAAAGATAAAATTGATGCTAACTTTATTAATATCGTGCATCATGTACCGGTTCTTAGGCAAAATAAAGTAGATACCGTGGAAGTTTCTTTACCAGATGGTGTTACCAGTTTAAAGTGGAATTTTTTTGAAGATGAAAATCATAAAAAGTATTATGCTGGTGAAATTGCTTTTGATGATTTGGAAAAAGTGTACAGCGGTGAAGTTGCTGTAACTGATTTGGAACCTGTTACCGAAGGAAAAGAAACGACTCATGTCATTAATGGTACGGTCTATCGTAAATACAGATTTAAATATCCGTTTGATGTAAAATTAGGTTACCATTCGGCGGAGTTTTCATATGTTGATAAAAATAATGTGGAACATGCACAGCGAACACATCTCATTTCCGCGCCTGAAAAATGCTATGACCGCTTAGGTATTCGTGAGGGAAAAAAAACATGGGGTGTGCCGGTTCAACTTTATGAGCAAGTCAGTGAAAATAATTTAGGAATCGGAAATTATAGCGATTTGGCACAGTTAGGCTACATTTTGGGAAAAAACGGTGCAGGTATTTTGGGGGTTAATCCACTGCATGCCAATCGCGATGATCAGCCTGAAATTGCTTCTCCTTATTCTCCGGACAGTCGTATGTTTTTTAATTATATTTATCTTGATGTGACGGCTATTGATGAATTTAAAAATAATCCCGAAATTCAGAAATATTATAAAAGTACAGAATTTCAGGAGAAATTGAAGCGCAATCGGCGACGTGCATATGTTGATTATACAATTACGCAAGAATTGGTTGTAGATATTTTGGAACGATGCTATCAGGATTTTAAAACACATAAGAATTCCGAGGATTATAACCGCTTTGAAGTTTTTTGCGATGAACAAAATGGTGTTTTGGATATGTATGCCATGTTTAGGGTATTGAGTAATCATTTTTCTAAACAGGGACCTATGTATTTGGATTGGCGTAATTGGCCAGATGATTTTAAGAATCCGCAATCAAAAGCTTTTATTGATTTTATGCAGGTTCATCAAGATGAGGTGGAGTTCTATAAATATGTCCAGTACCAATGTACAAAGCAACTGGCGGAAGTTAAAGAAAGTTGCTTAAATGCCGGTATGAAAATAGGTCTTTATATGGATATGGCGGTCGGGGCTTCTCCGAAAGGATTTGAAGCTTGGTACTTTAATGATTTATTTATTAAAGGTTCTGCTGGAGCTACTCCTGATGAACTTTCTCCAACCGGTCAGGTTTGGAATGTCTTGGGCTTTAATCCGGAAAAACTTCAGAAAATGGGGTATGAACCGTATCGACGGATTTTAGAAGCCAATATGAGATATGCCGGTTGTATGCGAATTGATCATGTGTTGCAATTAAATCGTTTGTTCATTTATCCGAATAATGGTATGCCGGGAGCATATGTTTATTATAATTCTGATGAATTAATGGCGATTGTTGCATTGGAAAGTCATCGTTATAAAACTATGATTATTGGTGAAGATATCGGTGCTACTACTGAACAGTTTCGTCGGCAGATGGAAGAATATGGTATTCTATCTTATAAAGTTTTGCCGTTTGAACGTGAATGTAATGCTTATTACTCCATGCGACGACCGGAAGATTATCAGCAGCTTTCCGTTTGTGCAACTTCCACGCATGATACGCCGACGTTGGTTAATCAATGGAATGTACAGGATATTTGGTTGAAGAAAAAATTAGGACTTTATAATGAAAATATTATTAATAGAATGTTTGATCAATATGCTTCGCAGCGAGAATCTATGAATTGGATGCTGGAACATTACGGATGCTGGGCGGAAGTCGGCGGGCAAAAATGCGAACATCCACGTGAAGATGCTAATTATGTACCTCAAAAGTATATTCAAGCGTCGACGGCTTTTTTGGCTCGTTCCAGATCGGCAATTATGTTAATGCCGTTTTCTGATATTTTCGGAGTTAGTGAAATGGGAAATATTCCAGGAACACCGGAAATAGACATGACAATTTCCGATGTTGCTCCGATTATGGAAGTACAGGATGATAATTCGCGTTTATATTATCCGAATTGGCGTAAAAAAATGCATATTCCGATTGAGCATTTTGAAGATTTAGATAAATTTAAGGAGATTGTTAATATCTTAAATAAATATCGGCCAGATGGTAATGATGGACGTGGTAGGTATTACCAATTCGAACGTTTGGGAGCAAATAATACTTCTACTGTTGATTTTGCTAAAGCTTATCGTCTTTATAATATTATGCGTTATCGTGAAGAATATCAGCTTTCACAAATTTTGGAGAATCGTTATAGTGAGGCATATAAAAATCGTCTGGAACGTCGTAAACAAGCTGCTCTTAATCGTTTTACAACAGCGCAAATAATGTTTAATGAACATATGAAGGGTAATAAACGTATTGGTTAAACTTGGAATGTTTTAAGGCTTATAAACAAGGGGATAATCTTCGTTTAAGCTTGTTATTTTAGGTTTTAACGCTATCTTAGTAGTTGTTATATACGTTATTTATATGTGTTTGTTGGTTGGTAGGATATGACTGAAACAAAAAAACAGAAAGTTAGACTTATTTATAAAATAGGTGGTTTTCTTGCTTTCCTTTTACTCGGGTATTTGGGAATACGCAGTTATAAGCTTTCTGTTGAGAAACTTAAAACTAACAATTGTGTTAATGAAATTGCCGAACTGGTCGGAAATATCCAAGAAGCTTATCGTAATGAACGTAGTTATGATGGGTTGGATTATGCTAGAGCGCAATCATTGAAACTTATTCCAAAAACCATGTTTCGTCAGGGATTTCGTGAAGCTGTGAATGGTTATATGGGTGGCGTGGATATGTTTTATTCTTCTTTACATGAGGAGGGGGATAATAAGGCTTTTGAAATTTCTTTTCAAGGGGTTAGTTCTATGGGATGTATAGCCTTGATGCGGATGCAATGGGATGGCGGACAAAACGTCAGCTTTATTGCAGTGGCAGGGTATCCTTCACCAATGCCTAGTGGTGTTTTAGATCAGATAACTGCAGATACACCTCAAGATGAAATTAAGGACAGACGGGTGTTTAGATCTTCGGCAGTACGTTTTGCCAGCGATTTGCAAATTGAAAATGCATGTGCTTGTGAAGATGAAACCTGCTCCGTGGTTTGGAAATTCTTTTAAGTTTTATATATAGTTGACAGTTTCACTAAATGTAGGTATATTAATTCCATAAAATATTTTATGGAGGATATAGTTATGTCTAGAGAAAATTTATCTGAGGCGATGAAGCAAACAAGAAGCGATGCAGAGGAAAAAATTGCAGCGGCTACTGCGAACACAGTAGAAGCGGCTCCTGAGGTGACAACATCGATGAAAGAATATTTGCTCTGCATAGATCTATTAGAATATCGTCGAAAAGAGCCTAATGCATCTGATAAAGATATTGATCGCTTTGTAACTCGTCGTGAGATGGAAATAGATGCTAATCCGGAACAAGCGGCTAAATATACAAAAGTTGAAGCAAATGAAGATAAATATAAAAGTCTGACAAAAGATCAACAAGCCGGTGTTGATTATATTTGTTTGCAATCTATGTGTGATTATACCGAAAGCAATCCTAAAGCTTCACCACAAGAATTAATGGCTGTTTATAACAGAACTAAACATGAAGTTTTAGGATCTTCCACATTTGAGGAAAGATTACCGGAATATGTTGCAGAAGCTAAGAAAGTTGATGACCATTTTGAAAAATTAGATAAAGATGACAAATTAACTTCTAAGATAGAGAAAAAATATGAAAAATTGGCTAAAAAGCATGGTATGGATCCGGAGGATTTAGATGATACATTGTATTCATATATTGCGATGCAGCACTATAATGAAGTTGTCAAAGAAGCCAAAGCGAAAGAGACCGTACAGAAAATGTCATCTGCAAATATAGTTGCTATGATGAATTCGGGTTTGAGACGTTAAATCGTTATTATAGCCCGTTTATTTAACAATTTTATATAACTGTAGCTTTTTTGTTGCAAAAATTTGCACTTGTGTTATAAATGGCGCAGTTTTATTTAATTTTTAATAACAGGTACTTATAAAATGACAGAAGAAATCAGTGAACAGCGTCAGAGCCGCTTAAATAAGCTCGCAAAATTAGAGGAAATGGGCTATAATCCTTATCCTTATCGTTTTCGTCCGGATAGCTATGCACAACCCTTGCAGGATAAATATAAAGATCTTGCTAACGGCGAACATACTGAAGATCGTGTGACTGTTGCAGGACGCGCAATGGCGGTTAGAAATGATGGTATGTTTATTGATATGAAAGATAAAACCGGACGTATTCAGCTCTTTTGCCATAAATGTAATCTTGATGAAGATAATCTTAAATTGCTTAAATGCTTAGATGTCGGTGATATTGTTGGTGTGACCGGTTTTATTCGCCGTACTCCGCGTGGTGAACTTTCTGTTGCTGCTGAAAAATTTGATATTATAGCAAAATCGCTTGAACCTTTACCGGAGAAATTTCATGGCTTAACTGATGTTGAAACACGGTATCGTAAGCGTTATGTTGACCTTATTATCAATGATGAGGCTAAAGAAGTTCTTTTGACACGTTGCAGAATTGTTTCTGCTGTGCGTGAATTTTTCAACAGTGAAGAGTTTTTAGAGGTGGAGACACCGACTTTTCATCCGATTATGGGGGGAGCTAATGCGAAACCGTTTATTACCCATTATAATGCACTTGATAATGATTTTTATTTGCGTGTGGCACCGGAACTCTATCTGAAGAAATTAATTGTCGGTGGTATAGATCGTGTATTTGAAATCGGTAAAAATTATCGTAACGAGGGATTAGATAAAAACCATGTGCCTGAATTTACAGGGTTAGAAGCTTATATGGCTTATGGTGATTATAATGATATGGCTGATTTGATGTCTCGCTTGGTTCGTTTTGTGGTTAACAAAATATTTGGAACTGATAAGGTGGTATTAGATGGTCATGAAATTGATTTTTCAAAACCGTTTCCAAAGGTTTCGATTATTGATTTGATTAAAAGAGAAACAGGGGTTGATTTCTTATCGGTTGAGACTGTTGAGGAGGCTAGGGCGTTAGCACATTCTATCGGGGTTGAAGCTGACCATTGCTCAAATTGGGGTAAAGTGGTGCAAGAAGTTTTTGATGAAAAAGTTGAACATACTTTAATTGAGCCGATACATGTATCTGATATGCCGAAAGATATTTCTCCTTTGGCTAAAACCCATCGTGATAATCCACGCCTCGTAGAGCATTTTGATACTTATTTGCTCGGTATGGAGCTTGGTTGTGCTTATTCTGAGCTTTCTAATCCGTTAGAACAGTTGGAACGCTTTAAGAACCAAGCAAAAGAGCGCGAGAATGGTGATGATGAAGCGCAGATGCTTGATGAAAGCTTTATTGATGCGCTTTCTTACGGCTTTGTTCCGACAACCGGTATGGGAATGGGAATGGACAGACTGGCTAAACTTTTAACCGGGGCGGCAACCTTGCGCGATGTTATTTTATTCCCGACGCTTAAGAAACGGTAATATATTCTTTTAACAGACAAAATATATTATTTTTGGCTTATGATAGGTGGTATATGAAAAAGATTTGGTGGGGTGGTTTGGCACTTGTTTTAGCGGGAAGTCTATCCGGTTATTTTATGATGCCGCAGAAATCACCCTATCATCTTGATTATAAGCATGTTGCTTTAAATATTTTACTTGAATATTCGGAGTATTTAGCTAAACCACAGTATGTGGGGGAAATTTATCTGGCGCAGGATATGGCTAAAGAAATGGCTAAATATGGTGTTACAGCCAAAGTCTATACATTAGAAGATACTTATTCCAATCTCGGATTTAATGAAGGGTATGAACTTTATCTGAGACCGTTGCCGGAATTACGTTTTCCTCGCTATCATGATGTGTTTGATAAAGATCGAATTGCGGTATTGTTTGAAACTTTCCCATATAGCTTAGATGAAGTTAAAAATGCTGATATTATTTTTACCGGTTCATTGAAAAAAAATAAAGAATACCGTAAGTTGGGGCTTAATTCTTATTTTTTACCTCAATTTACAAGATTTGATAAATTTTATCCGGCACCTAAAGATGAATTTAAGAGAAAAATTTTGTTTGTCGGTAATCAATGGCCGGGATTACCAACCAGACCGACAATCTTGTTAGCCAAGAAAACCGGACTGGAAATAGATATTTTTGGTGGAAATCATGATGATGAATTGTCGGGAGAGTATGCGCATTTATGGAAAGGAAAGCAAATAGCCGGAGATGATTTGAAATACTATTATTCTTCGGCGGATATTGTGTTAAACGATACCAGAGCGGATATGATTGAAGCCGGTTTTATCAGCAACCGTATTTTTGATGTGACAGCTTGTAAAGGATTTTTAATTTCTGACTATATTCCGGAAATTGAGGAAATATACGGTGATGCTATTCCAATGTATAAAAATGAAGATGAATTTAAGAGATTGATTGAATATTATCTTGCGCATCCGGAGGAAAGACGGGAAAAAGCAGAGCGGGCATATAAAATTACTAAAGAACGCTTTGGGGCAGATAAGATTATTCCACAAATGCTTCAATACATGGAGGCATATCGTCGTCAACAAGGATTTAAAGGAGCAGAGAATTGAAAAAGAAATTTTTGATTGCTCTCTTTGGGGTGCTTTTATTTGGTCTTGGTTTTGGCGGGGCAATGGTTTATCGCTCTTATAGGAATTCTAAAAGTGTGGTGTTGCGGTTTAGCAACGAAGCGGATAAAGTTGATTATGATTTGATTGCAGCGACTGATTATTTGACTTATCAATTTGAACAAAACGGCTATAAAGTCTACCGTTCGCGTTTTCCTGGAGAGTATTATCATAATGAAGCTGATAGTGCCGGAATTAATGTTTTTGTGCGTATGTTTTCATCTTTTTATGATACACGTATGAATAAAAATGCTATTAATTTGTATTATTTGCATAGGTTTAGTAATCAATATCAGGAAGAGATGCGTGGCTATAACGGCTATCTTTCTTCACAAAAGAATCTGCTAAAGGCTTTTGATTATCGTCCGAATGTCGGATTTTTGGAAGGTGGCGCCGTACCGCATGAGCTTCTTCTACCGGATTATCAGTATGATGTGCTTTATATTTATGAGCAGCAAAATGATGATGTTATCAATTTCTTAAGCAATCGCTATAATGCCAAAATTTTTAATGGGAACAGATTTTCCAGATTAAGTGTCAATGAGAAAGAAAAAATATTAGCGCAAGCTAAAATTGTTATATACGATATGGAACAGCCGTATCTTGATGATCAAGATTATGTGCCGTATGCCGTGTATGATATCATCAGTTACGGGCGTCCGGTGATGACCAATTATAAAGATCCGTTGCAACGTTTGTTTGGACATCGTGTCTATCTATATACGGATTATCCCCATATGATGGAGATTGTTACTAAAGCAATGGCTTTTAGAACTATGGTGCGGGAGAAATATGCTCAAGAGGCACGAGAAATTCTTTTGAATAAAAAAAATGACAGCTTTTCTCAATTTTTGAAAAATATAAGCCATTGATGATGTTTTTTTAATCGCTGTTTAGATTATATTAACTAAATTAGACTTATATATATCGTATGCAGGCGGGGGAGACCTTTTGATTGTCTGAATTGAAGGGAAAGCCATGGGCGGCATATTAGGCAAAATTATAATAAGGAAATGAAACATGACTACAAATGCACAAGTTGATTTTTTAAATGATATTAAAGATAAAAAAGTTTCTGTAACCGTTTTTTTAATTAACGGCGTTAAGTTGCAAGGTGTTATTACCTGGTTTGACGGTTCTTCACTTTTACTCAGACGTGATGGACATACTCAACTTGTTTATACTCACGCAGTTTCAACAATTATGCCGGCTACGCCGATTGATGTGGTTGAAGACTAGTTTTGCTTGTTATAGAAAAAGATAAACAAACACGAACAGCCGTTATTTGTCCGATTGTTAGAAAGAGTACGGCAGTTTATTCCGAAGATGATATTAAGCATCGTTTGGAAGAGGCTGAAGGATTAGTTCTGGCAATGGGACAGGCGGCTGTTTTGGTGTGTGCGGTTAATGTGACGCAGATTGTCGCAGGTACTTATTTTGGTAAAGGAAGTATTGAAAAGTTTAAGCAACAATTTGATGATGCCAATGTGGAGTTGATGGTGGTTGATGCTCAGCTCTCTCCAGTGCAACAACGAAATCTGGAAAAGATATTGCAGATTAAAGTCATTGATCGCACGGCAGTGATTCTGGAAATTTTCGGAAGACGTGCACAAACCAAAGAGGGAAAATTGCAGGTGGAGTTGGCGCACCTGACGTATCAAAGAGGACGATTGGTCAGGAGCTGGACACACTTGGAAAGACAACGTGGCGGCGGCGGTTTCTTGGGCGGTCCGGGAGAAACACAAATTGAGTTGGACCGGCGTTTTTTGGATAATAGAATCCTGAAAATAAAAAAAGAACTCGAAAAAGTACGCAGAACGCGTACAATCCAACGTTCGGCACGTGTGAAAGTGCCTTATCCGACAGTCGCTTTAGTCGGATATACCAATGCCGGTAAATCAACGTTATTTAATTATATTACCAAAGCACATGTGTTTGCAAAAGATATGTTATTTGCAACACTTGATCCGACATTGCGTAAAATTGATTTGGGGCAAAAGACGGAAGTTATTTTATCGGATACAGTGGGGTTTATTTCTAATTTACCGCATGAGTTGGTGATGGCATTTCGAGCTACTTTGGAAGAGGTGTTGGAAGCTGATGTGATTTTGCATATTATTGATGCATCAAATCCGCTTTGTAAAGAACAACGCCAAGATGTATTGAATGTTTTGCATGAATTAGGTTTGGAGAAAATAGAATCTGCACATAACTATATTGAGGTCTATAATAAGAGTGACTTATTGGCTGAAGATGTGAAAAAATATCTTTCTTTAACATATAAAGATGCAGTTATGGTTTCCGGGGTTTCCGGTGATGGTGTTGATAATTTGTTGTTGCGCTTAAAAAAGTATTTTACGAAACAGCATAAACGTGAGCAAACAATTACCGTTGATATAGCTGATGGTAAGAAATTGGCGGAAATATACAGCCGGCTAGAGGTATTGGAGCGGCGTGATGATGAAACAACAATATATTTAAGGGTTCGTGGTTGAGATAATAATAGTTGAAAGATTGTCCTTTTTGGCGTATTATTAAGGTATTGGAAAATTCAAGGAGAATATAATGCCTGATTCTGATATGCCAATGAGCCGTAATGATAAATATCTTATAAAAGAATATCAGAAATATGCCGATGGGGACTATTTGCTTACTGATTTTGCGGATAGGACTTTTGTGGTGCCGTATAAATATACTGTCGGTGCGAAAGACGGCAAAGAGGCTGTAAGGCTTTTTAAGGCGGCCTTGCTTGATTTTCAAAAAGAAGAGGAACAAAAATATATTAAAGCAAAACAGGTGCCTTTTAAGATAGCGGTCGGTGATGATGAAGTTGTGGTACCTATTGATACACCGAAAAATATGTCTGCTGATGAAATTATCAAAAATGTGGCGGATAGGGCTGAAATTAAATATAATGCGGTTATTAATGCACATCGGCAATTGGCAGATACTCATTTTGAAAAGAAACCGGCAGATTTTTCGGCGGCTGCCTTGGAAAGATATGTTTATAAATTGGTGGCACAAGGGGAGGGGTTAGCTATTTCTCCTAATAGTGAGGAATTATTGAAAAGTTATCGCTTTTTATGCTCTATGGGGGATTATGTTTCTGAAACATTTAAGGTTAGTGCGCAAAAGTTAGCACATTCTATCGGCAAGAAGATTATTGATGGCGAATATAATGCTCTTAAAAAATATAAACCAAAACACTGGAAAGTAGGTCTGTTGGCCGGTATGTTGGCTGTTTCCGGATATCATTTATTGAATGGTCATAAGGAACAAGAGCCAAGTATTGCCGTTGCGACCGATACTATTCCGACTTATACAGATTTTAAGGGGAAAGTTTATTCGGATAAATTCGGCAATCTAAAAAGGATTAGCGAGTTACAACCGGAAATTATGGCGACAATTATTGCAATTGAGGGATATACCAGTGAAGCATTTTTAGAGGGTGGTAAAAATCCGACTAAAGGTTCCGGATTTACAATGACAATTAATGAGGACGGATCAGTTACGCCGGTTAAAATGGGGGATACGACAACACCGGAGGAAGATATTGAAAATAACAGACGCTATATTGAACGTGAATTTTTGCGATTATTGGGTGATGGTGTTGGCAGGAGGCTCTCAGATGAAGAAATCAGAGCCGGTATCGGTTCCGGTTATTGTTGGGGGACCACAGCATTTGAGAATTCTTGCTTTTTCCAGTCTATTAAAGATAATGAGAGTTTGGAAGAAAAAAGTCGTAAAATAAGTGGATTTCGCAAACAGCCGGGGCTTTTGAAGCGTGGCTTTCTTATCTCTCAAGTACTTAACGGCAGTTGGACAGCAGAAGATTTATTAGATTTACCGATTTATCTGATTAAAGATAAGGGATATGTGCATTGTTCTATCTATACCCTTGATTTACACAATTATTTGCCTTGTCAAAAAGATAAAAACGGTCATTATTTAAAAGATGAAAAGGGAAATGATATTCCTATCTTGTGTGATGATGATTTTTGTATGAACTTTTATAATGACAGCGATAAAGTAATTCTTAATAAACTTATTAATCAGGCAAAGAGGGGAAATGCAAGCTATAAAACTGTGCGCCAACTGATGAATGGCGATATGGTTGATGCAATTGAAAATAAAGATGACAGAATTAAGTTTGATTTTGATCATGAGGATTTTTTTGCGGAACTCCTAAAACAACAAAAAAATACCGGACGCGGTTAACCGGCCGGTGTGTTATAAAGTGATATTTCAGCTTGACTAAAAGGGAATAAACGGTAACCTTTATCTATGACTGAAGGTAGAATTTTTAAAATTTTTGTTTGTGTTTTGGCTTGTATAGAAGTTATTTTTGCTTCTTTTATTTTTGTATGCGGATATCTTTGTCCGGACCATGCCGAGCATTTGCATGCTTCCTGAAAGTTCCTAATTTTGGGGAAGGGGCTGAAGCTTTTGCTGACAGATGGAGCCAATTTTATGTATTTGCTCTTGATGAAGGCTTTTTTAACCAATATTATCAACTTACACCGTATAATCCGCTTTTGGTGCGAAAAGATTGAGTTTCGTGTGCGCTTCTTAGAGATAAATCTTGCAATTTTTGTAGTTCCATTTAGAGTTAGATTATAATTTAAGATATTCTGTAATTCAAATGTTTATTCGCCGTCATTACATAGCTTTTTTTATTTTGGTATTCGTCATATCAGGTCTGGGGGTATGGCATCAATCCGCTTTAGAGAAAACAAATTTTATATCGGAGATTGTCGGTACTTTAAGTCAAAACAGTAATAAAAAAATATATACGGCCGGTTTTACAAAGAATAATGTTATTCCTCATCTATTCAAAAAAGATAAAACAGATATTTTATGGATAGGTGGTAATATGCAGATAAATTTAGACGGTATAGAAAAATTTGGCACGATTTTGACCTCAAATCCTTTACTGCAATATTTATTGAAAAAAGAAAACATAGGTAGTTATTTTGTACCTGAGGGGTATATAAAAGAAAAAATTATTCCAATTAAATTCGGTAAAGAAGTAATTGTACTCGGGAAACCTCCTTTTATTGAGAATATTTTAAGAACAAAAGAGATTTCTTATAAACAGTATCAATGGGAAGAAGTGATTGATCATCCGGAGCTGGTTTCAGAGGCGGGAGCTATTATTGCGGAAGATATTATGGAAAAAAGCAAATATTTTGGTATACCGCAAATTATTTTTAACGCATCAGTTTCGGGGATTCCTATTTTAACCCAATGGAAAGGAGAAGATTTATACAGCATTTTTTATATATTTAATAATAATATTAATTTTTATATGTTTGAAAAAGATGCCTTAGAGATGATTGAAAAGATTTTATCCAATGACAAAGAAATTATCAAACGAGCTCAAAAAAACAAGGAATTTGTTAATAAATACTTTGAAAAGCAAGCTGTAATCAAACAAATATCACATATCTTATTTACTAAAGAAAATTATGCTTATCCTATTTCCGATAATAGTATGACAATAAACATCTCAAGTAAAGTGGGGCACTACGGGGCCGGAGATTATTGGATAGCCGATGATATAGCTCATTCATTTGATAATGTTGATATAACATTTAGAAATTCCGTATATCTGTTTCCCGCAGATATATATTTGCGATTACGTGGTTGGCCATCCTCATTTGATGATAAAAAATTAGGTAATTTCAACATATTGTATCAATTATATATCGGTAGAGATATTCCATCCGAAAAAGATTTCTATAATGACTTGATAACATCTATGCGTGTCAATGATATATTTCTTTCAGCATCAAAAAAAGTAGCCGAAAAGATGCAACAATTGGGTTATAAAAGCTATTATTTACCGCAGTTTACAAATATAAATAAATTCTATTCTGATTATGACGAAAGGCTTAAGTCAGAGGTCCTGTTTGTCGGTAATTTTCATTTTGACCGCACAGGTATCGTTTGGGCTATTCAAAATAACTTACCAATAACCATATATGGTGATAAGTATCCGGAGGGAGTAGCTAAAGAAAAATACATAGATAACCGGATCTTGCGCAAATATTACAGCTCGGCTAAGATTGTATTAAATGATACGATGCCTAAAATGCGTTATTTGGGGTTTGTCAGCAATAGAATCTTTGATGCAACGGCTTGCGGTACGTTAGTTATTTCTGATTATATGCCGGAAATAGAAGAAATTTATGGAAATAGCGTTCCTATGTATAAAACAAAAGAAGAACAAAAAGAATTAATTAAATATTATCTTGAACATGAAGAGGAAAGGGTGGCTTTGGCTAAAAAAGCTCAAGAAATAACTATTAAATTCTTTACATCGGACGTTATTGTTGCAAAACTAAAGGAAATAATAAAAACACATTATCCTAAGAAATAGTCTAAACCTGTGTAAAACTTTGGGGAGATGGTTGCCGTTTCTTGAAAATTCGGTGATATTTTTTCTATAAATTAGTTTTTTGGAGAGAAAGTTATGGTTAAAACATTGGTTGTTATTCCGGCAAGATACGGTTCTTCTCGTTTTCCGGGAAAGCCTTTGGCTAAAATTGCCGGCAAAGAAATGTTGCTGCGCGTGGTTGATATTGCTAAAAAAGGAACAAAAAATACAGACGCACGTATTGTTGTGGCAACGGAAGATGAGCGAATTGAAAATTTTTGCAAAGAGCATAATGTTGAATGTTTGATGACATCCGACGCTTGTAAGACCGGTTCGGATCGTGTTTGTGAAGCAGTGAAAAAACTTGGTGTCAAACCGGAACTTATTATTAATTTACAAGGAGATAACCCGGTTTGCCCGCCATGGTTTATTGAGGAGTTGATTAAGGCTTTTGAGAGCGATACGAACGTTGATTTAGTGACACCGTGTACAGCTCTTTCTTGGGAAGCATTAGATAAATTACGCGAAAGCAAGAAAACAACGCCTTTTTCCGGTACAACTTGTGTAACTGATAAGAATGGATATGCTTTGTGGTTTTCTAAAAACATCATTCCGGCGATTAGAAAAGAGGGTGATTTGCGCGAGAAGGGGGATAAAAGTCCGGTTTTGAGGCATATAGGGTTATATGGATATAAATATGATTCTTTATTCAAATTCAAAGAATTAGAAGAATCTTCTTATGAGAAACTTGAAGGTTTAGAACAACTCCGCTTTTTAGAAAACGGAATGAAAATTAAAGTGGCGATGGTTGATTATGGTGCATTTGAAGGTATGAGCGGGGTAGACTCTCCGGAAGATGTAAAACGTGCCGAGGCTTTATTTGAAAAATATGGTGAATTTTAGGAGGAAATATGACAACGCGTATTATTATCGCCAGACATGGTAATACTTTTACTAAAGAACAAACACCGCTTAGAGTGGGAGCGCGCACGGATTTGCCGTTGGTGGAAACTGAACGAGGTACAAATATAGGTAAATACTTAAAAATGCGTGTTTTTTATCCGGCAGCTGTGTTCGCGGCGCCGCTTAGTCGTACGATGGAAACGGCCAGATTGGCTATCGCGGCGATGGATAAAGATATTCCTTTGATTAAAGATGAGCGTTTTACAGAGATTGATTACGGTCCAGATGAGGCAAAAACTGAGGCAGAAGTGATTGCGCGTATCGGGCAAGACGCACTTGATGCTTGGAATAGCGAAGCAATTGTGCCGGATGGATGGAAAGTTTCTGTTGATGCAATTATAAAAGCTTGGTCAGATTTTGCAGCGATGGTTGAGCGTGATTATGCGAATAAGACGGTTCTGGTGGTCAGCTCGAATGGTATTATTCGTTTTGCACCGCATTTAACCGGCGATTTTAAGAAGTTTTCACAAGAGTTTGATATCAAAGTCGGTACAGGCGGCGTGTGTGTGCTTGAGAAAAATGACGGTGATCAATATTGGACTGTTAAAGCTTGGGGTATTAAACCCAAAGATGTTTTGGCGAAAGCTGTTTAAATTTTGTTATTCAAGGGCGTTTTTGAGTGAGCTTGGTGTATAATTTATCTGTTTTTTATGCTGAGCTCGTTCTCAGAGCGCTTTTTTTAGTTTTATTATCAGTATATTATTTTTTTGATCTGTGTGTTTTTTATATAATCAGTTAACATAATATACATTATGCGACAAGGTATATATTTTTAAAAATGTGTTCTCGACGCCCCTCAAAAACACAATATCAAGTTTATATTAATTTGACAGATGATAATACTCGCACACGGTGATTAATTTTATTTCAGCTTTACATTTTTTAATTTGATGTTATATTGGTGCCAATTCTTTATTATTTGGTCTCTAATTATGAATACCAGAAATAAGGATTTGTGTTCATTTACCTATTGTATAATCTAAAATTTCTTAAAAAATGAAGAAAAAAGGTATTGTAATAGCAACTTTTTTGGGTGCTACGGCTATCGGTTTGGGAATTCTCGGATACTTCCAACGTGAAGCATTGAAGAAGAATATTCTTTCTCTCCGTAAATCTCTCGATTCGCTACGCCATCCGGAAGTCAGTGATGAGTAATCTCCTTTGTCTGGTTAAGGAAAGACCGTCGGCTATATATAAGCCAACGGTCTTTTTGTTTGTTCAAAGTTTGGTTACTCTTTCAGCAGAGACAATCGTCAAACCATCTACATCCTGCACCGGATTAAGCTTTTTAGAAACAAGCTTCCATTGTTTAGCAGTGTAGCTCTTTATCTTTACGTTTTGGATATCATATAACGTATAGACTGTCTTGGCCCCCTCTCCTATTTCTTCGATGTAGTAGTATTCTTCAGCTGATTTATCAGGTTTTAGTTCTTTGATAAGAATGCAACCGTAAGGAATATTGCTGATGAATTCTCCATAATAATCGCAGATTTCCCATGTACCGTTGCGCTCTACAAATAGATATTCTAAGCCTTGATAAATAGCTTTGGTTGAGATGATTTTGGTTTGCTTCGGAAAATAAAAACACCAATTTCCGTAGCTGGTGCCCAGGTAATAATCACCATCTACTTCCCAGTGATTGAAAGTATCAAACTCACCCAATTTGTCTCCCCAGGTGGTGTAAACAACGATGGTTGAGTCTTTGTCTTTGCAAACAATAGTATATTTATCTGCAGAGATTGAGAGATAAGTTCCGGGGAAAATGACGACATCTTTTGTTTCTGAGTCACGGACACCCATCAATACTTCTTTACTGTCTTCATTTTGCTCGGTGAAAAGTTCCAAATCTTCCGTCAGAGGTTGAACCTCCGACTTAAAGCCACAAGATACGGCGATGAGGACTACCAGTCCCATCAGCCAAAATGATAAATTTTTCATAAATATAAATTTTAAGTGAATAAAAATAGTTTCTTCATATTTTTTATAAACGGTTTATTTGTTTTAATCAAGATATTTTATTGAAATGATTTATCTTAATGAGATTTTAATGAAATATTGCTAGAATTATATAAAATTGCAGATTTTGGGATTTTTTTTATGATTACTATCGGAATTATGAGTGGCAATTCTTTTAATACCTTAAAGGCAGTTATGACCGAATTTCAAGGTAGCCATATTAATGATATTGTCGGGTTTATTGAACCATTTACACCTAAATTTAAAGAGAATCTGAAAAATTTGCAAAAAGAAATTGAACAAGCAGATTTTGATATGGAACAAATTGTTAAGACGCCTCTGTTTAAGAAAGTCTTGGCTAATTACACCACGCTTGTTATTAAAGCTGTAGAAAATCTTATCAAGAAGAGTAATGTCAAACGTAAAGATATTGCGGCTATCGGCTTATCCGGTCTGCCGTTTGGTACAATTAAAGATAAACAGGGAACTTTTACAACTCAGATTTTTAATCCCTCTCGTTTGGCAAAGGCTACTGGTATTGATGTGGTTTATGATTTCTTTTCTGATGATGTTTTTAATGGTGGTGCTGGCGCACCGTTCATGTCAATTCATAATCTGCATTTAAGTGCCAGACTAACCACCGAAGGTCATTTTCCTATTTGTTTTCTTAATGGTGGCAGTACGGCTAATTTAACCTTGATTACCCAAGGTAGTAGTATTAAAAAACAAGTTTTCGGTTTTGATTGCGGAGCTTTTAACTATTATATCAGAGCTCTGTGTCGGTATTTCTTTGGCAAAGAAAATGATTATAACAGCGATTTGGCTATGAACGGGCAAATCAACCCGCAACTCTTAAAGGAACTTTATGAAGAATCCGCTATAACACCTAATGGCGAAAATTTTTATAACCTGACACCGCCTAAATTTGCAGATTGGCATTCCTATCGTATGATGAGCAAACTGAGAAATTCTCCTTTGCGACCTGAAGACATTTTACGTACGGTGGAGTATTTTGCAGCTTATTCGGTATTTTTAAGTTTGCAATTTATTCCGGAGCATTTTGATTATCCTAAATGTTTTGTGACATTTGGTGATGGATGGAATAACCCTTTGGTTTATTATGATTTTCAGAACCTTTTACATGGTAGAGGTTTTATTTTACCGGAACATCACGAGTTAGCCAGGGGAATTTTAAGTCATACACGCGGGATTAATTTTGAATTCGGTAGCAGCGATTACTTCGGTATTCGGTCTGATTTTATGGATGCTCGTGAGATGGCTGATATGGCTTATTGTTGTTTGATAAATCAGCCTTTTAACCGGCAGGAAGTAACCGGTTGTCAAGAAGAATGTGTATGCGGTATTGTTTGTAGATCCGGTGCATATCAACGTCGCAGCGGGCGTGGTTATACGTATTCCAGAGCAGCTAAAGGCTGGAATGCTTTCGATTAGGCAAATCATTTTTTTTGAACTTTAGAATCTCCTACAACCAAGGGATAAGAAAGCGCTGGGGATCCCAAAACTATTTCGGGATGACGCGTTAGTCGTTCGGGATGACGCGTTTATAACGATAAAATTGTGCACAGGCTGAATGTGCCCTATAACACAAATTCAGGCCTGTGTGCAGTGCGCGTCGCACTTCCGTGACTTTTGGCTTTCCAGAGGGGTATGGGTGTACTCTATAGAAGCGTGGGAGATGCTGAAACGAGTTCAGCATGACGCGTTTATAACGATAAAATTGTGCACATGGCGACGGATGCCTTTTCACATCAACGGCGCCTTGTGTGCAATTTTATTCTTTCTGGATTGTCACGTCGCTTCGCTCCTCGCAATGACGAGGCAGAGAATTGCCATGCGGCGTTGTCGCTCACAATGACGAGGAAGAGAATTGCTATGCGGTGTTGTCGTTTGTAATGATGAAATTTAATGTGCCGAGCATGATTTTTTTGCTTCTCAAAAAAATCATCTCTTACTTTGCTCGGCACATAACAGCCTTACGGCTGTCTGCTACACGCAGGGTGCTGCTCAAGCCGCAGAGGCTGGGCGCTTGCGCCCGGTTATATCTTTGCTATCTCTGCGGATAATGCTTCTGCTGTGGTTATTTTTACCGGATTTTGTTTCATTGCATCACTGTATATTTTTTGATTCTTAAACATCTTCTCTAATGTCGGAAACAGAATTTTTTCGTTTGCAATATCTTCATCTTTGATGATTTCAGCATATCCTTTATTTACGAAACTTTGGGCATTTAAACTCTGCTCTCCGCGCGACGCTGTATTCGGTAACGGTACTAATATCATCGGTTTATATAAACTCGCTAATTCAAATATTGAATTTGATCCGGCTCTTGATATCACAACATCTGCTAATGCCATTAAATCTTTTAATTCTTTATCAACATATTCGTATTGAGCATACCCCTCACCTTTTAATTCCGGATTGTATCCGTTTTTACCGGCTATATGAATGACTTGATAGCTTTTTAATAGTTTCTCAAGATTTGCAGCAACGGCCTGATTTAAACTTTGTGCCCCTAAACTGCCACCGATAAACATAATCGTCGGTTTATTACTCTTTAATCCGGTAAACTCAGCTCCCTTTTCTCTGTTACCGTTAAATAATCTGTCTGATAATACCGGACCAACACATCTTACTTTGTTCTTTTGTTTGACGCTGTTTATCGTTTCCGGAAATGTTGTATAAAATGTACCGACAAATGGTAAACTTAATTTATTGGCTAAACCGGGGGTTAAATCTGACTCGTGCATGTATATCTTTTTATGATTTATATATCCGCCCACAACAACCGGAAAAGATACAAATCCGCCTTTGGAGAAAATAACGTCGGGATTAAGCTTTTTTATAAGCCATGTTGCTTTTAGGCAGCCTAACGGAATTTTTATCATATCCGTAGCATTTTTTAGAGAAAAATAGCGTCGCAATTTTCCGGTTGGTACACTATAATATTTGACTTCCGGAAACTTTTTAACCAACTCTTGTTCCATACCACCTTTTGATCCGATATAATCTACTTGCCAACCGTGAGCAATAAAATATGGTATGAGTGCTAAATTTAATGTAACGTGTCCAGCTGAACCGCCACCGGTGAAAACAATTTTCGGCATTTTATTCTCCTTGTCCTTCTATAGCTAATATCTCTTCCTCTTGTGTTTGTTTTTCTAATAATAAATCGTTATCATTTAAGGCCAGGTTAATGGTTTTGCCTGTTTTAGCACCTAATTCTCGCATCTTTTCGGCTTGTGAAACAGCACCTCCCCTGCCCGCCAACTTAGTCATTGCATTACCGTAGGCGTTATTTGCTTGGTTTAACCCTCGCTCTAAGGCTTTCATGTCCTCTATAAAAGCGGCCAGCTTATCATATATCTTTCCACCCAGCTCGGCAATCTTGGTTACATTTTGATTTTGATTACTGATACGCCATAAGTTTTCTACCGTTCTTAATGTCGGCAATAAAGACAATGGGGTTGCTAATATCACATTTTTTTTATAGGCATAATCATAGATGTAGCGATCATAATCAAGTGCGGCAATATAGGCACTTTCTACCGGAATAAACATGATGACATAATTCAGAGTTTTATCTTTCAGTAATTTTTGATATTCCTTAGCCGATAATTCATCAATATGAGCTTTGATAGCAGCAACATTCTTTTGTAAGGCTTTATTCTGCATTTCTTCATCTTCTGCACTGACAGCTTCCAGATAATCATTTAAGGATACTTTGGAATCTATAATGATGTCACGATTTTCGGGCAGATGCACAATTACATCGGGACGATATATTTTTTTATCGTCATTAACATAGGTTTCTTGAGTTTCGTAGTCCTGCCCTTTTCTTAAACCGGATATCTCTAAAATACGGCTCAATTGACATTCGCCCCAGTTTCCTTGCATCTTTTTACCACCTTTAAGAGCTTCGGTTAAATTTTGTGCATCCTTGCTTAAAGTTAAATTCAGATTAGCCAGATTACTTAACTGTGCGTCAAGATTAGATTTATTTTTTATGCTTTCTTCACGCGTTGCTGTCACTTCGGCTTTAAATGCCTTTAGTTGCTCTGCAAACGGATTAAGGACTGCAGTTAAAGTGTTTTTTTGTTCCGATGAAAATGTTTCGTGTTGAGATTTGATAATTTCTGTCGATATGTCCTTGAATTTTAAGGTTAAATCATCTTTTATTTTTTCCAGATAGGCAATTTTTTCAATTAAGTTTTCTTCTTTGGCGGTAGAACCTGCTTTATAAGCCGAAAAATTCTTTTCCAGTTCACCGGCGGTAGTTTGCCAGCTTTGCTTTTCCTGTTCTATTTTAGTATAATCTTTGCTGATATCTACGAATCGTTGTTTTATACATTCCAAATCTATTTGTAAAGCGATTGATTTTTCAACTAATTTCTTGTAATTAATTGACTTTTTAATCCATAAAAGTGCGAATAAAAGTGTCAATACTATGCCGGCAATAGCAAAATACAGGGCATATTCCATTAAAAATTCTATGAATATTTGCATATCTTTCCTCTTTGTTACTTTTTTATCACTATAGATTTTTGTTTTTGTTTTGGCAATTTATTTCAATAGTTTTGCGCCTTAAATTTTTGTTATTTATTGCTTTTTCTTGCGTTTCTTTAAAATGCATATTATAGATTTTATAATAATAAATATACACTGATAAATAAAAGAAGTGTTGCAATTGTGTAAATAATATTTTATCATTTTGCTAATATTAAATAAATAAACAACTTTTTGTTGTATTTGTAACTGTTTTTTTATGAAAGGTTTTGAGTATGCCTCGTCGTGCCAATGATTGCGGTGTCAGAAATAGTTTTGGTTATTATGATGCTCGCGCTAAAGAAATTATTTTAAGACATCCTTGTTTGAAAAAGAAAGATATTGAAGAAGCCTATTTATGGATTGATGAAGCTTCTGATTTACGTAAACTTTCTATCGGTATCGGTACTTTGGATAATTGTGTAGCTGATGAATATGATGAAACACTTTTTGGTACTGCTCGCGGCATTATTAAGCAAAATGTTATTCAAACTTCTGAAATTGATAATCAAATAGTAAAGAATATTTTGCAGAGGTTGAAAAATAAAGTCTTTATTCGTAATTTAGGTGTTAAATGTTTTATTCTTTCTGAAGATAGAGAGTTATTTGATTTGCTGTTGCAAACCATTGTGTCTATGAAAAATTTAGCTTTTTTGGATTTAAGCGGATGTTACTTTACAGATGAGCAACTTTTGGATTTAGCTGAAGTCATTGCCAAAACTCATATTGCTCATTTAGTGTGGCCGGAACCGAGAATGTCTGAATTAGTTATCAAAAAGGTGGCTGATATTTGGAAAGATAATCGTTCTTTGGTGGTTATGAGAGGTGTTCCTTTGGATTTGCAAAAGATTGCTCATGATAACAGGGTTTATCTGTTCGGATATGGACGTCGTCCAACCATGATTGGAGAAAAAGAAATTGCCATTATTAAAGAATATGCCAGCTCTTATAGATTAGGTATTGCTTATGAAAAGCAACGTCTGTTTGATTTGGAAAAAGCTGTAGAAGCTGTTTTGGCGTAATTGTTTTTTTGCGATTACTTTAAGGTGCTTCTTTTATTAGGAGCACTTTAATTTTGTGCAGAACAATTTTTCATATAATCAATAACTGTTTTGCGATTTTTTTTGTGCCATTCCTGATCACATTCAGGATTACTGCCACTGGCTTTTACCGGACAGTTTGTGCAGGATATATTTTTTTGTAATTCTAAGCATTTATTATTTAACCCTGTGATAATTAAATCAGGAATACTTTCTTTTTGGAGTAATTCTTCTTTGGGACACTTCTCACAACAACGTATGTCCTCACTATCATAATGATAATATAGTCCGCTGATTATTTGGTTATTCAAGGCGGATAATTCATAAATTATTTCTTTAGTCTTATCGTCTGTTATGCGGATATCACCATTTAATTGGTCGTTAATGTAAATAACTTTTACCGTGCTACCGGAACTTTGATAAGTGGCTATTCCCTCTTTGATACCATTTATATAAGGAGTTTTAGATACAATCTTTCCCTGACGGTTATATACGATAACATTTCCGTTTAATCTGCCTTGTTTATAGGGTAATTCTGATATTAAATAGCCATGTTCATCATATGACTTTCCAATACCATCTAAATAGCCATCTTTCATTGCATAGCGACGCGATACGACGCCATTTTTATATTTTAGCATTTCACCGGTTACAGGGTCTCCTTTTTTACTGACGCAGAAAGTCAGATTTTCGGCTGTCTTTTTACAATCTACATCTTCAGGAATTTTGTATTTTATATTTTCTTCAGAGGCATTTACTGAAAAAGATGTTAAAAACAATCCACAACATACTGTATATAATACTTTCTTACCAATGGACATATATTCCTCCCTTAGTGATATTTTATTATAGTTTTTTAAAGCTTAATAACAAGTTAAAGCACATGTGTATAATCTAAAAAAATAAATTTTTCATTTTAATGTTATTGTATATTTATAGACAGATATTGGGAATAAAATAGATGACTTTGAAATGTAAATTAAAACTCGAAACTTTAGGGTATATGATTGCTGTTTTGTTTTGGTACATATGGCAATATATAAATTGGAACGGTGATTATTTAGATACCGATAATTATTTTTATGCATTGCGTGCAACGGAAATGTTACAACATCAATACTGGGCGGAACATATTTTTCCTTATACAAATTATCCTTTGGGGGAAATCAGTCATTGGACACGCGCGTTTGATTTATTTATGATACTCTTTTCTTTACCTTTTATCGGCTATATGCCTTTGCATTCGGCTGTCTTTTTCGGAGGTATGTTTATAGCACCGTTTTTTGGTATCTTAGCAGCTTATTATACGCTTAAATGTTGCCGTTTAATAATGACTTGGAAATATCGCTTATGCGTCTTTATTTTGCTTTTTATACAGGCTAATGTCATGCGCGAAATTGTTCTAAACCGGCCGGACCATCACGCTGTGTTTGTTTTTTTGACTGCCTTCATCTTTTATAAAATCATTAAATTTATACAAAAGAAACAACTCAAAGATATTACTATGGCGGCAGTTATGGCGGCGTTTTCCCTATGGATGGCGGCGGAAGGTATATTTCTTTTTATGACAGCGGCGGCTTTTCTGTTCTATGGAGTTTGTTGTTTAGGTTGTCAATATAATGTTTTAAAGCGCTTTTGTCTGGTCTATACTTGTTTTTCCACATTATTTTGGGTTATTAATCCGCCGTATCAAGGTTATCTTTTTATGGATAGCGGACGTATCTCTTTATTTTATATTTTGGCATTTTGGTGGATGGTCGGTTTTATCTTTATTGCCGGTTATTTGCAACGTCAGATTTATAAAATATTTGTTTTAACCGGTGGGGCTATTTTACTTCTGCTTACTTATTACTGTTGCGGCTGGTTGATTTCTCCTTTGGATGAGCGCATTATTACACCTTTTGTAGCACGTATCAGCGAAATGGAAGCCGGTAATCTCTATACTCTGGCCTATCCGATTGTAGCGATGATTTGTTCGTTGTTTATGATTAGGAAGAATATTAATCAAGGTGTATTCATGTTTTTACTTATAAATCTATGGATTTATGGAATTTTAACGATTTTTACCCGCCGTTTTCTTCCCTACTCCGGATTTTGTGCAGCTTTGGTATTGGTTTTATTTCTGTCTCATAGGAAAAAGGTTTGGGGATGGGTGCTTTTATTTATTTTATTAGAGCCTCTTTCTTTTACTGTTTATGCTCTCACTGATAAAATGAAAGTTGAAAATCCGCTATTTTTACCGGTTAAGAATATTTCTTATCTTCCGCAAGGTGCTGTTGTCAGCGATATCTTTCTATCTCCTTATATTATATGGTATTTTCAGCGACCGACTGTCGCTTCTCCCTATCACCGAAATGTTGAAGGTATCTTAGATAATCATGATATTTTATTCTCTTCTGATGAAGCGTATGTTATTGAATTGCTGAAAAAGCATAAAGTCGGCTCTATCTTGCTTTTGCCTACGTCTATTGATGATCAATATTATATTGAGCCGATGAAAAATTGCGATAAACTGTATGGCAAAATTTTAGGCTGTCATAATTATCCCTCTTGGCTTAAGTTATTGCATGAAGGGGATTACTATTTGTTGCAAGTACAGCTTGTACAAGATGGATTTTAGGTACTGCTCGTGCGGAGGTCGAGGAGGTTCGAGTGCGCAGCGCACGGCCAGCAGGGGCGTCCCTGCAGTACTGCTCATACGGGGGTCGGGTAGGCCCGACAGCCATAACTTATAGGGCTTTCTCTCGGGGCTAAATGCGTTTGTAGCTATAAGGATGACGCGTTTGTACCGATAAAATTGTGCACAGGCTGAATGTGCCCTCTAACACAAATTCAGTCCTGTGTGCAGTGCGCGGCGCACCTCCATAACTTTTGTTATTTTCTAGATTGTCACGAAGTGTTGCTACTCGCAATGACGAGGAAGAGAATTGCCATGTTGCTTAACAAAAATGGTGGAGAGGCGCGCATAAAAATTTAAGGTAAGGTTTTATCCCTTACCTTAAATTTTTATCTTATGCTTTGCGCGCCAGAGCGACTTCGTCGCGTGCTGTGCGCACGGCACCGCTATGCGCGGAGCACACACGAACGTGTGAGGCTATTCGTATTTGTGCGGCATCTCAGCTTCTTTAGTTAAAGCCTTTATAGCTTCTTCTAAAGACATTACGTCTTGCTTCTCAGACCCTAAACGACGTATCGTTACACTCTTCTCAGCTTCTTCTTTGGCTCCCACTACCATGATAACTGGTGTCTTTTCCATCGAATGCTCTCTTACTTTGTAACTTATCTTCTCATTTCGGGTATCCGTCTTAGCTGTCAAACCGGCTCTTCTTAAAGCTTTGGCTACTTCTTCAGCATACGCATCAAATTGTGATGTAACCGGCGCTACGACAACTTGTTCCGGTGACAACCATAATGGTAAATGTCCGGCGTGATGCTCTATCAATATACCTAAGAATCGTTCAATGGAACCAAATAATGCTCTATGTAACATAACCGGTTGATGCTTCTCTCCATCTTCACCAATATACGAAATGTCAAATCTTTGCGGTAAGTTCATATCTACCTGAATCGTACCGCATTGCCATTCTCTGCCTATTGCATCTCTTAAAATAAATTCCAGCTTCGGTCCATAAAATGCCCCCTCGCCTTCATTTATTTCATATTCGTAGCCGTGTCTTTCCAATGCTTGAGCCAATGATTTTTCACATAAATCCCAAATTTCATCGGAACCGATACGTTTTTCCGGTCTGGTTGACAGATATATCTTGATTTTATCAAAGCCAAAATCTTTATATATGTCAAAGATTAATTTCATGGTCGAAATACATTCTTCTTCCATTTGTTCCGGTGTGCAGAATATATGGGCATCATCTTGCGTAAACTCTCTTACACGCATCAAGCCCATTAATGCACCACTGGCCTCATAACGGTTAACTTTACCGAATTCGGCCATTCTTAACGGCAAATCACGGTAACTTTTAATGCCTTGCTTATAGACCAATAATCCACCAGGGCAATTCATCGGTTTAATACAAAACCACTTCTTATCCTCGGTCTGACCGGAATAATTGTGAGCACCATATTTTTCCCAGTGACCGGAAGTTTCCCATAAAATTCTATCCATAACTCTCGGCGTGCTGATTTCTACATAACCGTTATGTTCTTGACGATTACGCATGTATTCAATCAATTTGCGATAAACTCTATAACCTTTATCATGCCAGAATACAGCACCCGGAGCATATTCCGGTTCAAAGTGGAACAAATCCATTTCTCTACCGAGTTTTCTATGGTCACGTTTGGCTGCTTCTTCTATACGGTCCAGATATTCCTTTAAATCTTTTTTATCTGTCCAGGCTGTTGCATAAATGCGTTGCAACATTTCATTCTTCGAATCGCCACGCCAATATGCACCGGCTACTTTCATGAGCTTAAATGCCGTTCCTATCTTTGCTGTGGAAGGAACGTGCGGTCCACGGCATAAATCTACATAAGAACCTTGACGATATAATGAAATTTCAGCATCAGCCGGTAAATCTTCAATGATTTCTACTTTGTAATGCTCACCACGGCTTTTGAATAACTCTATAGCCTCAGCGCGGCTGACAACTTCTCTTTCTATCTTTTCATCACGCTTAACAATTTCGGCCATTTTTTCTTCTATCTTGGCAAAGTCTTCGGTTGTAAATGGTTCTTTTCTGGCAAAGTCATAATAAAAACCATCTTCGATAAACGGACCAATGGTTACTTGGACAGTCGGCCATAATTCTTTAACGGCTTCGGCCATAACGTGTGAACAAGAATGGCGCAAAACTTCCAAACCGGCTTTGTCTTTAGCGGTGATTATTTTAACTTTGGAATCTGTTGTTATCGGGGTAGTGAGATCTTTTAATGTGCCGTTTATTTCTGTGACTAATGCGGCATTCGCGAGATTGTGACTTATACTTTCTGCTAATGCTAAGCCCGTTATAGGAGCTTCGCACTCTTTTATACTACCATCAGGCAGCTCAATCTTAATCATATTATACCCCTTATAATTAGAATTCAGTTATTGTTCATTGTTTATCAAATCGCGATAAACGTGTAGCGTTTTATCACACATTATTTGTTTTGTAAAGTTTTCTTTTACAAAATTCTCAGCAGCTTGGGACATTTTTTTACGTTCCGTTTCCGGTAAATCTAAAGCCCAGGCTATTTTTTCGGCCAAATCATCGGCATCCTCGGACTTAAAATGGCGACCGGTAATACCATCTTTAATGTTATCTAAAGAACCACCGATATTAGATGCGATAACAATTTTACCCATAGCCTCCCCTTCAGCGGCAATTCTTCCGAATGCTTCCGGTTCGATAGAGGTCGAAACAACAATATCACAGGCTTTCATTAAGGCCGGTACATCATCGGTATGACGAATAAATGTGTAATCACCATTCATCTGATATTGTTTTATCTTTTCTATTAATCCTTCGGTGTATTTGGTGCGGCCTTGATCATCACCGGTAAATACACAATGAAAATCTCCTCTCTCTTTTAGCTTTGCTAATGCATCTATCAACAACTCCTGCCCTTTCCAACGCGTTAAACGTCCGATAAGCAGAATTATCTTTTTATCTGTCGGCAACTCATATTGTTCTATAATGTTTTTCAATCGTTCTTCTGTGACGGCTTTAGCATTAAATTTATCTACATCTACACAACGATGAATAAAAGCTATTTTTGATTCGGGTACTTGGTATTCTTCCATAACGTGCTTTTTTATATGTGAAGAAATGACAATAACTTTCTCTCCCATTGTCATGATTTTATTATATATTTTTTTTATTTTATGTGGTCCTAAATTATATGTACCATGAAATGTGGTCATAAAGTGTACACCGGTTTTCTTGGCGGCTAAATAAGCACTCCATGCCGGAGCACGCGATCTGGCGTGAACAATATTAATGCCTTTTTCTTTGATTATTTCCGCTAATTTGCGGGCATTTTTCAAGATTGTAAACGGGTTTTTGCTTTTAAGCGGTAATTTGATGTGTTCCACACCCATTCTTTCCAGTTGGTATTCCATACGGCCACCTGATGAGGCTACATAATTCTTTATCCCCTCATTACTTAATGATTCGGCTATTTGTACGGTTCCTAATTCAACGCCGCCCTGCCCTAATTCCGGCAGAACTTGCAAAATTATCGGCTCATTTACTTTATCTTTACTCATTTTATGTATATATCCTTATATCTTTATAATTTCGGGTGAAAACGTTATGACTGAATTCTTACATACTTTTAAATGCTCTCACACGACGAAGTGTGAGTATATTAAGCCGGAAAACAAAAATACTCAAAGCTTTACGGTTGTTTATGCACACGGTTTTTGTTCGGATCCTTATGGTCGAAAACCTGAAGAAATAAAAAAATGGTGTATTGATAAAGGGTTAGGATTCTTTCGCTATGAAATTGCCGGACACGGTGTTGATGTTGACCGGTTTGAAGAAACGACTATGAATACTTATAAAAGTCAGATCTTAGAAATTGTCGGAGAGATTGTGGCGGGACCAGTGGTGGTCGTCGGTTCTTCTCTTGGTGGGTGGCTTTCTTTATTAGCGGCATGCCAATTTTCAGAAAAGGTTATCGGTTTTGTCGGACTGGCGGCAGCTCCGGATTTCTTGAAAACCTATTTTATCAATTATTTTAAGCCGAAGCATAAGGAAATTATTGATAAATATGGAAAAATTGAATTTCCAACAAATGATTTCACTTATGTCATTACAAAGAAGATGATAGAATCAGCTGAAGAGAATCTGTTATTAGAAAAAGAACAAATTCCTTTTAATGGTAAAGTGCGCTTAATTCAGGGAATGAAAGACGCTTCTTTAGATTGGCGGACAGCACCTTTAATTGCACAGAAAATTGCCAGTGAAGACGTAAAAGTGCATTTGCTTAAAAATTCTAATCACAGATTAGGAACTAATGAGGATATTCATGTTATATTACAATCACTTGAGGAATTTTGTTAATATTTTATTAATAAATATGTTTAAATTTAGTTAATAAGAGGTTGAAGTGTCGTACGATTCAATGTTTCAGAAAGCGATAGAACTGCAAAATGCCGGTGCAATCAATCAGGCTGAGGAAATTTATTTGCAGATATTACAAGTCATGCCGGAAAATTCTGATGTCTGGAATTTATTGGGGTTAATTGCACAAAGTAAAGGTAATCTGACACATGCAGTTGATTGCTTTTTAACAGCTATAAAATATGCGCCGACACCTTTTTTTGCTCATTATTTTAATTTAGGTTTAGTTTATAAGTCATTGAATAAGCCGAAAGAAAGTCTTGATGCTTTTACTCGTTCAGTGCAACTAAAAAAGGATTTTAAGGAAGGTTGGAATGCATTGGGCGTTATTCAAGCAGAAAATAATTTATCGAAAGATGCAGTTAAAAGTTTTTGTAGAGCTTTGGAATTGGATAACAATTATGAAGAAGCTCGGGTAAACTTATGCTATTATACCAATGATTTAAATAGTATCATTAATCTAGCAAATGAAGAAAAAGATAATTTTTTTGCACAAATAAAGGCGGCTGAAGTGGCTTCACAACCAGATGAAAAAGAAATATATCTGCAACGCGCTGTTGACTTGCAACCAGAAAGAACTGATGCTTTAGTTATGATGGCAGATTTGTATCATCAGCAAGGTAATTTTAATAAAGCTTTAACTTTTTATCATAAAGTTTTGAATTTAGATGAATATAATGTGCATGCATTGTTAGGTGCAGCGGATATTTATTTGGCGCAAGGAGTGCTAGATAAAGCGGAAAAATATTATTTGAAAAGTTTTGATGTGACCAGAGATATTGTCGGAGCGCATATTAATTATGGATCCCTGCTCTATCAACAAAAACGTTTTAGTGAAGCTTTGGAAGAATATCGTAAAGCTGTGGCCATTAATCCGGAAAATCCGGCAATTAGCTATAATTTAGCCCTCATCTTAAAAGAAACAGGTGATATTGAAGAAGCATTAGGCTTGATGTTTCATGCGCACTTAAAAGAACCGGATAATGATATGTTTGCCATTAATATTGCCGAGACTTTGGCTGGTTTATTTGAAACTCAGCCGGAAGCTGCCCTCAAAATCGCAGAAAATTGGCAGAAGCAAGAACCTGATAATGTCTTTTCTAAGCATGTGCTTGCTTCTTTGAGCGGAACTTCTGAAAGCGCTGAAAATGAGTTATATGCTGAGAAACTGTTTAATCATTTTGCTACAACGTATGAGCAGACACTTGATAAATTGAATCCAAGAATTATTGCTCAATTTCAAAACAAATATGGAAAAATCAAAGGAAATGTCTTGGATTTAGGTTGCGGAACAGGACTCGCAGCGCAAACGCTTAAAAATGACGAGAATGTTTTTGATGGCGTGGATATTTCTGAGGAAATGTTAAAAATTGCCGAATCTAAAAAGCTCTATCGACAGTTATTTCATCAGGATATTAAAGATTTTTTGAAAAAGCATTCGGCTCATTCTTATGATTGGGTTTTAGCATTCGATGTTTTTTGTTATCTCGGTGATTTGGCTGCCGTATTAACTCTCTTGAAAGGCTGTTGTTGTTGCTTTTCTATTGAAATTGCCGATGAGGATCGTCATCAAAATTATTATTTGAATGCTAATGGCCGTTACAAGCATAAAAAATCTTATGTTTCAGAGTTGCTTAAAAAACTTAAATTCAAACAAATTGAGGCGACGGAAATGGTTCTTAGACAGGAAAACGGAAGCGATGTGAATGGCGTTCTGTTTATGGTTAAGTAATTGAATTTAATGCTTTAAAATAATCTTGTGAACAAACTTAAAAATATATTGTGCGAATCATTTTAACATCCTACCTTTTAGATGGTTTGTTATGGTTTATTATATATATATGTCGTCTAGATTATTGCACTTTTTTTTTAAATATTACATGTATTTCGCGGATATTTATGCTTTGTTTCTATTTTGTTGGCATAAATAAGGTGAGAGCATTTTATGATGTAAGAGGTGGACTTTACAGGCCAAAAAGTTTCAACCCGACAGGAAATGACAATCACAGATTGCCCGATGTCTTATAGTTATTATTAGAAAACCTTTCTCTAGAGAAATTGCGCAATTCATACAAAGCACCTTTTGAATGACAAGGTTCCCTGCTTGGTTTGAAAGGTGCTCGTTTTTTTGTGTTTACTTAATAGTGTTTGTTTTATTTTTTTATCAGTATTTTATTTAGCTATATTAATTTCTTACATTAATCTTATTGTGTAGATTGAAGTTATTTTTTTATTGATTAATTTTCCTTTCTATGGTAAAATTAGCTATGTTTATTACAAGGAGGAAACATGGGAAATAGAATTGATATAAATGCTTTTAATCGAAGTGGGGCAGAAATTAAAGGATCAACGATTTTTGGCGTACAGTATCCTCCTCATCTTGTAAACGGTCGAGATTTTAATCCTAACAGTGTAGAATATAAACATTACTTACCTACTTTTTTTGCTCAACAGAAACATTTTAGTAATGAAGAATATCAAGAAGAAGTGGCTAAGAAATTTCCTAAATTTAAGAAAAAATGGTATCAGAAAACTATTTCCGAAAAAGATATTGAACAATCTTTTATTAATACTCTTGGCTCTGCCGCAATGGATGGGGCTAATAGTGTTCCTCAAGTGGAAGAAAAATTAGGAATAAAAGTCGGCGGCGGATATAAATATCCTAAAGGAATGAGTGATATTGAATACCATGCTTATGTTTTAGGACAAATCGGCTTGTATACTCCTTATCGTGAGCCAAATCCGCAAAATCAGCAAGAGGCTTTTAGGGAGGCTTGGCAGGAATTACATTATCCGCGAGAGAAAATGTTACCTGTACTACAAAATATATATAAAGAATTAGTTGAACTAAACCCTCAACTTAAAGAGATTAAACTTGATACTAATGATCCTGTTCATCTTACATTATTCAGAGCCGGTGTGACGTATAATTTCCCTGTGGCTGACATTAATCTATTTATTTCGGAACATGGAAATGGACGTGTCAGCGCTAATAATTCAGAACGCATGAAAAAAGAACTTAATGCAATTGGTCTTGATGAAAAGGATTTTATGTGGGTATTAGCTTCTGAAACAATTAAAAATATCGGGGAAAGACTTAAAGAGAAAGAAGGTAAAGATAAAGCTGACAGCAAAGAATCCGTTAAAAGCACAGAGCCGCAAAAATCACCAAAGGAGCAAGTGATTGATAAACTTAAATCTTGGGGGATTGAAGAAGGCACTTATATGATTTTAACGCCGGATGATAATGCTTATAGAAGTTATGGCAGTAACGAAACAAGAAGTATCCATACTTATTTTGTTGAAGGCAAAAATGATGTAAAAAAAACCGGTGCTGATGTTGTTTATGGTACAAATAACGGGTTGGAAGGCGCCTATTTTGCCGAAGGTGTGTATGTGGTTGCCTGTAATGATAAATTAAGAGAAATGTTGTATCGTAAAGGAAAAGATACGGGACTTAGTGTGTTACTTTCTAACGGGGAACATTTTAAAAAGGCTGATGGTCGGGTTGATGATGATTTGAATAATACATGGATTTCTGCTAAAGACAAAGCACAAAAAATTAATCAGAAAATGGAGAAAGAAGCTGAAGAAAGACAAGCTCATGTGGCGAAATCTGCACAGAATACTTCCTCTCAAGAAAAGAACGGCGCAACTTGTGTGGCTGAAACTTTTCAGTCTATCTGTGATATTTCTGATAAATTAGAACCGACAGGAAAACTTAAAAATAAAATTGCGCAAGCGTATGTACAAAATAATCAAGAACTTCTTTCATTAGAATTTTGGGGAAATTGTGCTAAACAATTTGCTGATAAATGCCCTGCTGGAAAAGATACCTTTGTGCGCGAGGTTGGAAAGTTAGGTCTTGCCATCGGTAAAGATATGAAAGAGAATGCAGATAATCCACAATATAATGCAGTTAAGAAACGTTGTACTGATGATAAAGATGCAGACAGCATGCTTAAAACCGCTCAAGCCTGTGCTAAACGGACGACAATGGGAACGGATATGCATATGGATATAACCGCCAGTCGTTAAGCTTATTCTCGTATTTACTTCATCTTAACCTTTGTTTTGTATCATTTTATAAACTTTATTTTAGGAGTATAATGAGATGACGATATGGTTGATTGTTTTGGGTGTTGTTTTGGCCGGTTTTTACGGTATCTACGTGGCTCTTATTAAAAAGAAGAATAATTTGAAGGAGGCAGCCTCCGGTATTGATGTACAGTTAAAAAAACGCTATGATTTAATCCCTAATATGCTGAAGTCTGCGGCGAAGTTTATGGAACATGAAAAAGAATTGTTTACAAAATTAACCGCCTTACGCGAACAGGCTATGAATGCTACAAATTATGCTGATAAATTTAAGGCCGATGCGGAAATTACTACGGCCTTAAGAGCTTTTAATGTGCGTGCGGAAAATTATCCGGAACTTAAATCCGATGCGACTATGGTTAATGCGCAACAAGCAATGTCCGAAGTGGAAGAACATATTGCGGCAGCCAGACGCTTTTATAACTCTGCAGTTAAAGAATATAAAAATGCACTTGAAATCTTTCCTTCCTCTTTGGTTGCGGCTATTTTAGGTATGAAAGATATTTATCCGTTTTTTGAAGCAGAAGAAGCGGCTCGTGAACGTGTTGATGTTAATGAGTTCTTTAATTAAAGCTATCTAGTTAATTGTTATTTTTTTAGGGCGGAGTTTTTCCGCCTTTTTTATTATATAGACATCTATGCTAACAGCATGATGCTATGCGTTCAAAAATCAATTTTATTATCAGTTTGTTAAGGATATTGATTTATTATGACATATATAGGAGAAAAAATATGGTACGTACAGTAAATTTAGATGATATTGTTCAAGAGAAAAACAGACGCGTTAAAATATATAGTATTGCTCAAAGCATAGTCGTTGTTCTATTTGGCATTACAATGTTTTATGTCCTATTTGTGGTTAAAGAAAATCAATCTGTTTGGCTATTGACATCACTTGGAACTTATTTTTGTATAATTATTCTTACGTTACCGCTGTGTTTTCGCTTCCTATCTTATGTGCAAGTCGGGAATGTTATAGATTTAAGCAGAAAAATAAAAGAACTGATGAAAGAACGTTTGGCACTTCTAAAAAAAATGGCTAAAGAAAATAAAATTGCGCTAGAAGATATGAATCTGAATTTTAATTTTGATGAAAAGATTTTTAAGCCGGTTATCAAAAAAGAAGTGTTTGATTTTGAAGATAAAGTCTGCTCTAAGTTGGATAAAAATAAAGAGCTTTTTACGGAAGAACAACTCTCAATAATTAATAATCATCAACAAATTATTCGTAAAAATCTTATTTTTTATCTGCAAAGTGCGATCGGCTTTTATAACGGTTATGATAAAAACATAGCATCGGGTAACTATAAAGAACCGCTTATTCCACCGATGTTTTTTACTGAGAAAGATGTAGCGTTTTTTGTTAAAAAACAAAACGAATATAATATTTCTGAAAAAGGAGAACTCTAATGTCTCGTGCTGAAGATATTTTTGAAAAATTAGTATATTTCGGAGAAGATGCTATTGATGAGTTTTTAGAAAACAGACAAACCGAAGAGTTATTTTTGGATTTTAAGCAAGCGGCATCCGATGGTAAATCTATGCGGACACTGCACCCAAATGACAGACGTAACTTAGGTAAAGCAATCTCTGCTTTCGGTAATTCGGAAGGTGGTGTCTTGGTTTGGGGTGTTGAATGTTCGCGAGATTTAGAAATGGGTGATGTGGCTAAAGCTAAAGTTAAAGTGCAAAATGTACATCGCTTTCTAAGCTGGTTAGAAAACGCAATTTCCGGTTGCACCATCCCTTCTCACAATAAAGTCAGAAATCATATTATCAGCGTTGATAAAGATGGTAACGGTTTTTTGGCAACGTATATTCCTAAATCTGATATTGCGCCTCTAATGACGACGACCGGCAGTCAAATCTATATTCGCTCCGGTTCTAACAACGTTCCTGCCCCATATGCGGTTATTGCCGGTATGTTTGGAAAACGTCCGCAACCGAATATTGAATTAGTAATTCAAGATAAAGATTTGTTGATTGCAAAGGAAAATGATGATGATATTTTTCAACCTAAAAGAAAAACCCGAAAGAAAGAAAATTTTATTAAAGTGCGTTTTTCTCTTTTGGCGCAAAATAATTCTAATGCTGTGGCAAAAGAAGTTTATCTTTCTTGTAATACGCTCCTTAGCGGCGGCGATAAGAATAAAGTTAATTTCTATTATGACAGTCAGTTGGATAATTTGGCAGCGGCACATAATTCCATTAACCTTATTACGCCGATGGAAATGAGAGTCCCGCCTAGAGCATTGTTTTCTTGTGCTAAAGCGGAAATAAGATTTTCAGAAGATGTTAATGAAGATTTTTTGATGGATGGTGTTATCGGCGCTGATGGGGCAACACCTAAGAGTTTTCGTTTATATGTTGCAAAAAATGATTTACGTTCTTTTGTGGCTCAGGCACTACGTAAAAATGCAGACTTGCGCGTATTGACTAATGAATTTTTCTCATGTTATCTTAAGACAGAATAAAGGTATAGGTAAGTTATGAAACGTGTAGAAATTTTTACAGATGGTGCTTGTTCAGGAAATCCCGGAGCCGGTGGATGGGGCGCAATTCTCCGTTATAATAATGTTCAAAAAGAACTTTCCGGCGGAAATGCAGATACGACCAACAACAGAATGGAACTCACTGCAGTTATTTCTGCACTTGAAGCATTAAAAGAGCCTTGTAATATTACGCTTTATACGGATAGTCGCTATGTTATGGATGGTATTGAAAAGTGGATTAGTGCTTGGAAACAAAACGGTTGGAGGACATCTAATAAAAAAGCCCCGGTGAAAAATGTTGAGCTTTGGCAGAAGTTAGATGCGCTTTGTTTGAAACATGAAATTCGTTGGGTATGGGTTAAAGGTCATGCCGGTCATCCGGAAAACGAACGTTGTGACGAATTGGCCAGAAATGAAGCTGAAAAATATAAGACAGAATAACTTTTTATCTGAATTCAAGTATTAAGAAAAAGCCGGAAAAGAAATTATCTTCGCCGGCTTTTTAGTCATCGTATCAGACTTTGCAAGAGATTATTGCTTCGAGATGCTGTTCATAGATTTGATGAAATTTACTTTCATACCTTTCTGTCTGGCTATCCGTATTTTCAGCAAACTCTTCTTGTAATTTCCTTAGTTGATGTTTTAACCAAATCCTCAAAGCTTGTCTTTCTTGGGGCTTTAGTTCTTTCAGGATTCTTTGGAACATTCTGATACGTACACGATCTTTTGAGGTCACACCTTCGGCAGGAGGAAGAGAGGCATCTATTCTTTTCCATAAAGCTTCACCTAACTCCAACATCTTAGCGTGACGATACGATGAGGATGTTTTTGTCATCCACCAGTCTTTCATTTTGGCTAATAATTCTAATTTCATAAGCTTAAAATAAAAATGTTTTTTGCAAAATGCATGATATAGGACCTTTGTTAAAAGAGTCAATATATTTAATTTGCTGAAATTTTAATTTATGGTGCTTAGAAACGCACTTCTTTTTTAGAAGTGATGTTTCAGTTCTATAAATCCGGTATGGGCTTTGTAGTTACCTCTGTAATTACCTTGGTACATAATGCTGAGGTCTGATGCTTTACCAATGTAGGTGGTTAAACCAAGTCTGACTTCAATAGAGAATCTGTCTAATTGATTACCATAGATGTGATATTGTGCACCGTTGGCTAAGGTTACTAATGGTCTATCTCTATCAGAGATGATATCATATCCGGCACCGATGTATGCTTCAGGTCTAATCATGGAAATTCTTAGAGCGTTGTTTTCTTCCATCTTGATATCCTTAGCCATGTGTACACCGAAGATTGCGGTTAATATCTGCATATCTTGAGAAGCAACATCTTGTCCGGCGCTATCACGATATCCGTCACGTTCAATGTAGTTGTAACGGAAACCGAATTCCGGAATAATTGTAGATTTTGTACTCAAGCGGCGTCCAACATGGAAAATGTATCCGGTCAAAACTTGTACCATATAATCGTTAGCATTGTATTCAGCATCAAAGATTTCACCTAATGCAAACTTATTCTCATCATATTTGCTTCTGGTATATGAAGCAATGGTGTCTAAATAGAAGTTATTCGGTTTATATTCATTGTATAAGAACAGGCTGTAGGATTTAATATCATCTTTGCGATGATCAGCTTTGGCTGAGGTGGTATCTGTGGCAAAACCTATACCGGTTAAGTTGTGTCTACCAGTCTTGGTATCAGCACCTAAAGCAATACCCTTGCTCTTAATATCAAAGTCTTCAACCAGATATGCTTCTTTTAAGTTAGAACGTCCTTCGTAAGGTTTAACCCAAGTAGCGGAATTTAAGACAACTTTCTTGTCTGCCGTAATATCACCGGCGGATAATCCTTGAGTAATCGGTTGATATACTTTGCGATGTTCATGAATTTGACCTTTTACTATATCAACTATACGCGTATCATGTTCTAAGGCGACAGCTTTTACTAATGGTGCCGGTGTCGGTACCAAATCTTCTATAGCGGCAACTAAACCTCTACCGTCATTTTGAGCTAATTCAGCCAACTTGTCAGAGATGTTTTGATATTTATCATCACTAAAGATGCCACCATTTACCCAAGCTTCTGCAGCTTCTGCATAATCTCTTCTGGCGCCGTTTTCTCTGGCAACATCACCTGCTGTCTTAACCAAATAAATCTTATACGCACCATCGTTGCCATATTTTTCAAAACGATACATTAAGTTATCATAGCTATCTTTGAAATTATTAAAGCCTTCGTTTTGAGCGCTTAGTAACTGGAAGGTGTTACCTCTGCCAACTTTGGCTAAAGCTTCACCTATTAAGGTTGCGCTGAGTTCTGCACCTTCTTCTACGACGATGGTATCTGCAGTTAAGGAACCAAAGTTATTTACACCACTAATCTTTAATTTCAAGGTTGAATCTGCGGCAAAGTTTGCAGAAGCAATGGTTATCTTATTTTCTTCTAGATTAACAACAGAACCGCTCTTTGCATTTAATGTTGTTTCTGATCCTAAAGAATTATTATCGGCAAAGCTTAATGTGCCGGTATTTACATTAACCGTATTACTACCACTTATCGGTTTAACCAATTTCATAGAGCTATCAATATTAACTGTACCGGAACCATTGATTTCACTGTTGCTCTCATCACCGCTGATATTTAATATACCGGTATTGGCATTGGTGATTACACCTTGTAAGTTTGCGGTATTTGATGTTAATGTACCGCTGTTGGCGATGTTGGCAACAATCAAAGCGTTATTGGTTAATTCACCACTGTTGTCAACCGTATTCTGAGTGATGATGGCATTATTGTTGACGATACCCTGGAGATATGTGGTACCTGTACCGCTGATTTCATTGTTGTTGGTGCCACCGATAATGATTAAATCACCTTCATTTGCAATGTTACCATTGATATTATCTGCATAAGTCTTGATTTCTGCACCACTTTCATTGGTTACGGAGCCGGTAACAGAAGCATTGCTATTGGTGTTATCTAATGAGCTACCGGTCTTATTTAAGAAGTTAGCAACATCTATGCTGGCTTCGTTGGTTAATTGACCATTATTTTCTAAGCTATTTTGAGTAATATCGGCGCGGTTGATTATGTCATTACTTGTTTGTAATGTACCGGTACCGGTAATGGTATTATTATTGATGCCGCCGGTTAAGCTTAATGTACCATCATTGGTGATATCCGCTGATAAATCAGAAGCGAATGAAGTTAACTTACCGGTGTTAGCGACAATTGTGATGGTATCTTGAGTAATGGTACTGCTATTTTCTACGTCACCGGTGATTTCTGTATTACCTTGGCCGGTAATGGTATTAGCATTATTACCGCCGGTTAAGCTTAATGTACCATCATTGGTGATATCCGCTGATAAATCAGAAGCAGATGAAGTTAACTTACCGGTATTGGCGATAATCGTGATGGTATCTTGAGTAATAGTACCACTATTTTCTACATTACCGGAGATTTCCATACTTCCGGTAGAGCCGGTAATCGTACCGGTATTGGTGGCATCCTTAACATTCAAGCTGCCGGTGTTTTCTATCTTACCATCATTGGTTAAGTTCTCTACGGCAATTGTTCCACTGTTAACTAAATCTTTGTCTGTATTTAAGGTTAAGCTACCTTGTGCGATGGAATTCGTATTTTCAAAGTTTTCGGTAACAACCATGTTTCCGGTGCCGGTGATGGTGCCAGTATTTTCTCCGCCATTAATGGTCATATCACCGCTATTGATAACAGCACCACTGTTGGTTAATTCTGCTTCAAAGCTTCCGCTGTTATTAATACTACCGGCATTGGTTACTTCGTTAGCAACTAAATCACCTTTGTTAATTAAGCTGTTGTTATCAGCAATATTGATTTCACCCTGCTCTACTGAACCATTTTCATTGATGGTCAATTCGCCGGCAGTTGTATCATTAATATTAATTGTACCGGTTCCCTCCATAGTATCTAAGCTATTTGTTCCATGGAAGCTAATTGTTCCGTCATTTTTAATATCCGTACCATTATTGCTGAAGTTGGTATCGGTTATGGTGACATTATTGCTGCTATTATCTAATGCTGTGGTGAAACCGCCCATATTGGTAACATTATTAATAACTAATTCTTGATTTGCGGCAACGCTAATTCCATCAACATCACCTGTACCGATAATAGCATGATTACCTCCATTGATGGCTAAGCTTTCACCATTTAAGGCTCCAAGATTAACCGCAACAATTTCATTGGCAATCATATTATATACTTTTTGTGCAACTTCTGAAGCAACAGCATGCGGTAAATTACCATAGGCTAATTCTAATTGACCGGTGGTGTTGTTATAAGATATTAATGCACTGAATTCAGAAGCAACAACTGTGCTACTCGGGGTTATCGTTAAGGTATCAGATAATTTAACTGCTTGCATGATTGAACCTTCAGCAATTTGGATATACAACGGAACTGTTGTTAAATCACCCAAGACATTGATATTATCAATATTGATGTATTTATTGATACGACTATCTTCGCCAAGAGTACCGCTTATAACATCTGATGTGGCGGTTGTGAAGTTGGTATCAATACTCAAATTCATATCTTTCAGAAGTGTTATATCTGCGATTTCTAATCTTTCTAATATACCGTTAGCAATGTTTAAGGAACCACCTTGTGCAATTAATTTGTCTGCATCCATATTAGCAACGGTTGTCGTTAAGGTGCCGGAAGTTAAGGTTATATCATTTGCAATCATGGCGGAGTTATCTACATCACCGGATATTTCTACCATACCGGTGCCGCTTATTGCGTTTTCATTATTACCACCGGTAAAGGTGATTGTTCCGCTATTATCAATGGTATTTGTAACGGCAAATGAAGAGCTATTGGCATTAGTTGTTATGGAACCGGTGTTGCTTAAATCATTGGCTGTCATAGCACCGGTATTATTGATGCTATTGGTATTAGTTATGGTATCAGCTGTGATTGTACCGCTATTGCTGATTGTGCCACTGTTATTGACATCACCGGTAATAGTTCCGCTATTCTCTACAACGCTGCTGTTGGTCATATCGGCTGTGATACTGTTGGTGTTGGTCAAAGTACCGTCTGTTATTGTTAAGCTGTTTTGTACGATCGTGCTGTTGTTTTCAAAATCATCATTCACGCTCATATTACCCGTACCGGTTATGATACAGGGGTTGATACCACCATTAGCAGTTAAGCTGGAACTATTATATATTGTACCGCTGTTGGTTAACTCGGCTTCAATGCTACCAGTGTTGGTTAATTGTTTGCCGTTCTTAACAGTTAAGCTACCTTGTGCGATGGTGTTGGTATTGCTGAAGTTTTCATTAATTAACATATCACCGTTACCGGAAATTTCGCCACTGTTGCTGCCACCATTAACGGTTAAGCTGGAGGTGTTATATACTGTTCCGCTATTGCTTAATTCAGCCGTGATGAGAGCGCCTTTGTTGCTTAATTTTCCGGTGTTGGTTAAGTTTACATTGGTTACATCATCTTCAAAAATATTATCACCGGCAGTAATTAAATCAAAAGCTGTTAAACCGGTAATCTTACCGTCTATAATGCTATCGGTTAAGCTTACGGAAGCATCAGCATTGGAAACAGTTATTAATGTATCAGCACCGGTTAACTTAGCATCAGTGATATTTAATGCGGTATTATTTACTAATTCAAAGCCGGTATAACCATTCATATCTATGGTGGATTTGATGATATCGGAATAGGTAGCGCCGGTGATATTGAATGTACCGCTACCAGTTTGTCCTAAGTTATCGGATACAATATAATTTGTTGTCGGTAATGTTGTGATAAAGTTACGAACGGCTAAATCTGACTGGTTCACGATTGCTAATGTATCACCACGGCTAACGCTGGTTACTTCACCACCGGAACGGCTGCTTTCATAAACACCGATGGCATCATTGGTAGTATCCATGGTAGCTAAACCAAGCTTACCGTAGACATATTCTTCTGCTCTGGTATAAGTTCTGTAAACACCCTCTTCCCATGCGGTATTTTCAACAACTTCATTTTCCCAAGTTTCTCCTTCTGTTACATCAATTAAATATTCGGTTTGGTCAAAGATGTCTTCTACCGCACTACTTAATGCTAATTGTAAATCAGAATTTTGTGTGTCTAAAACCTGTACTTTGAAATTCTTATCTAAGATACTGATTGTTCCTAATACATTGACATTGTTTAATACCAAAATTCCGGAAGAAGCATTTTCTGTAACGAATTTATCTGTCTTACCATTAGCTACATTCAAGTCTATAGCTAAATTACCACTACCGGTGATGATGCCAACGTTATATGTCTCAATCTTATTATTTAAGATATCCATTGCACCACCGGCGAAGGTTAAGCTCTTTCCGGCCAAATTCAATGTACCTGTGGATGCAACATACGTACCTGAGCTTAATTTCAAGTTATTGGTAATGGATCCGGTATTGATAACCGTGCCACTAATTTGAGTTGTACCGGTGCCGGTGATGGTATTTTCATTCGTGCCACCGGTGAATTCTACGGTACCGGTATTGCTTATGTTACCGGTTAAGTTGGAAGCATCACTTGTTAACCAACTCGTTGCATTGGTAAGATTAATTGAAGATTGATTAATGGTGGCATTTGCTGCACTGTTATCTAATACACCGGCAATATTCATGGTTCCGGTACCGGAAATGGCACTTTCATTTCTACCGTTTGTAATATTTAAGAGATTACTGTTATCAATTGAGCCGGTATTAGTCAATGAAGTAGCCGTAATTGTTCCGGTGTTGGTTAAGCCGGCGCTACTATTAACAATCAAGGCACCTTGTGTCAGAGTGTTGCTGTTTTCAAAATTATCAGCCACGGTCATTGTACCACTACCCAATATCATACCGGTGTTGCTACCACCATTGGCGGTTAAGCTTGATGTATTGTAGATTGTTCCCTTGTTGGTTAATGCTGCTTCGATATTACCACTGTTAGTTAATTGTCTGCCACTGTTAATGGTTAAGTTAGCTTGAGCAATGCTATTGGTATTATCAAAGTCATCTGTTACAGTCATTATACCAGCACCACTGATTGTGCCAGCGTTAGAGCCACCATTAACGGTCAAAGCTGAGCTGTTGTAAATTGTACCGGTATTGGTTAATTCAGCTTCAATGCTTCCGGTGTTGCTTAATTCTTTGCCGCTGTTAACAGTTAAACTACCTTGAGCAATTGAATTGCTGTTGAAGAAGTCTCCGGCAACCGTCATATCACCCGTGCCACTGATTGTACCGGTATTGGTACCACCATTGACTGTTAATGAAGAGCTGTTAGTTACTGTGCCGGCATTGGTTAATTCGGCTTCGATGCTACCGGTATTGGTTAATTGCTTACCGCTGTTGACAGTCAATGTACCTTGAGCAATTGCATTACTGTTGGTGAAGTTATCGGCAATAGTCATATCACCTGCACCACTGATTGTGCCACTGTTGCTACCACCGTTAACAGTCAAAGCAGAGCTGTTGTAAATCGTACCGGCATTCGTTAAGGTGGCTTCGATGTCACCGCTGTTCGTTAATTGCTTACCGCTGTTAACCGTCAATGTACCTTGTGCAATCGCGTTGCTGTTGAAGAAGTCTCCGGCAACGACCATATCACCTGTACCGCTGATGGTTCCGGTATTGCTACCACCGTTAACGGTTAAGTTTGATGTATTATATACTGTGCCGGCATTATCTAATTCTGCTGTTGCAACGCCTTGATTATTTAATGTATTGCCGGAAGTAATATTGATATTCTTTTGAGTTAATGATGTGGTTACGGTTAATTGACTACCCGTATCACCATTTAAGTTTAATGTACCGGTTGTACCAGTAATACTATCTACAACGTTGGTACCTTTGGCATTAATAGTACCGATGTTGTTAATATCCGTATCGTTATTGGTTAAAGTTGTATCTGTGATATTTAATGTACCGGCGATATCTAAACCTCTACCAAATTGTTCTATACCGGCAATTTGGTTAATCGTTAAGGTTTTACCTTCGGCAACAACTATACCATCCGCAGCACCGGTACCTTTTATCTTTTGAGTGCCATCACCAACAATGGTTAAACCGTTACCGGCTAACGGACTGGACGGTGTTTTAACCAAAACTTCATCTGTGGTCATATAATAGTGTTTGTCATCAGCTTCTAAGGCAATCGCCATGGCTAAACTACTGTAAGAGAACTGTAATACGCCTTCGTTACCACTGTTATTATATGCAATTAAATAATTGTGTTCATTTACACCGGTTACCGTGAAGTTTTCATCTAAGATGACATAATCTTTCAACACAGCATTGGCAACTGTTACATAAATCGGTAAATCGACTGTTGCATCAGAGAGTAAATTCAAATTGCTTAAGATGATCTTGTTATCACCAATGATGCTATCTGCTGTCAATTTATCAGCTGTCTTCATTGCCAAATCAATATCTATATTCAAACTTAAATCAGCTGCGGATAAATCTAATGTTCCTATCTTTAAGGTGTTGGTATCATTGCCGGATAAATCTAAACTACCACCTTGAGCAGTTAAACTCTTATTTTTCAGTACAATGTCGCCATTTGCTTCATGTAATGTTCCTGAGGCCAAAGTCAAATTTGTGGCAATTAATCCCGTATTTGTAATATCTCCGGAAATAGTAACTGTACCGGAGCCGGTTATATCGTTAATATTAGAACCTGTACCGGTTAAGCTTAAACCTGTACCGGAAGCAACTGTAATACCATCTGTGATACTCAATAAATTCGTGATATCTGATTGCAGTGTACCATAGTCAATATCAATCTTTCTTTGAGTAATGGAACCGGTATTGGTTACAGTTGCATTTTCAGCTGAAATAACAAGCTTACCGTCACCGCTGATATTATTAATATTGTTACCACCGGTGAAGGTCATCAAGGCATTATTTATGATACCGTTGGTGGTGACTAAATCTGTCGCATCAGATGTTAAGGAATTGGTAGCACCGGAAGCTATAACAATTTGATTTTGAGTAATTGTACCACCGGTATTGGTTACGGCTCCGGTTATATTGGTGATACCGGTACCACTAATTGTATTGGCATTATTACCGCCGGTTAAATTCAAAATTCCATCAGTACTGCCGTTACCATTATTGCTGATTGTACCGATGATGTTATTTGCTAATGTTGTTAATGTACCGGTATTGGAAACAGCAGCAGTAATTAAAGCGTTATTGATGAGTGTACCAAAGTTATTTACTTCAGCTTGCGTAATTGCGGCACTATTTGTACCGGAATTGTAGAAATTGGTGATACCGGTATTTTCAGTAGTGGTGATGACATTGGTGTTTTCACCACCTTCAAAGTTAATTACGCCTTCGTTCTTAATACCGGTTGTAGTATTTACAGTATCTGCTCTGCTCGTTAATACACCGGTATCGGCAATAGTAATACTATTTTGAGCAATATCTGCATTTTCATCCATATTGTCAAAATCACCGGAGATGTTTAATTGACCATTACCACCAATAGTTCCTTTGTTTTCGCCATCTTTTACATTTAAGATATTACTATTCGTGATAGAACCGATATTATCTAAATCATCAATACTGGAAGTTCCGCTGTTTACAAAGACGCTGGTGTTGGTTAAGCTATTTGTATTTAATGTACCTGTATTGGTCAATGTGTTATTGTTAATTAAATTAGCGACTTCCATTTCAGCATTATTGGTAACCGTATTGGTGTTAGTTAAAGTATCGCTAACGGTTATCTTGCCAAAGCTATTGATTAAGCTACCATTGTTGGCAATTATAGCTGCAGTTAATGTACCTTTATTGGTTGTTAAGCCACTATTGGTCAGAGTATCTGCAACTTCAACCGTACCTTTGTTCTCAAATGAATTACCATAAATAACTGTTATATTATCTTGAGATATAGTCTTATTGATATTGTTGATAATGGCACCGGTCATAATAATCTGACCATTACCGGAAATATCATTATCGTTTGTGCCACCAGTGAAGGTGATAAGACCTTCGTTGGTGATACCATTGATGGCGATGATGGTGTTAGCCAGGGTTTCTAATTCATCTGTGCTGTTGTTTAATTTAATCTCAGATTGAGTGATTGTGGCGGCATTAATAACCTGACCGATGATGTTTGTAACACCTGTATCACCGCTGATGGTGTTTTCATTCGTGCCACCGGTGAAGTTGATGGTGCCAGCGTTCTCAACACCACTTGTGGCGGTGAATACACTGCTGTTTGCAGAGGTTGTT
>Ga0247610_10000676_pt1 | contig 46641 bp, 36 predicted proteins | sample 174DNAGHGhighgp2_FD_193483 | JGI IMG/M metagenome (GOLD analysis project Ga0247610, IMG submission 193483) | Sheep rumen microbial communities from Palmerston North, Manawatu-Wanganui, New Zealand - 1742 DNA GHGhigh gp2 | ecosystem: Host-associated > Mammals > Digestive system > Stomach > Rumen...
GGAATCATCATCGACAACGCCATCAGGGCTGTACAGAGGGCATAATGAGCCGTCTTGTGCTCTCCCTGACTATAATATATAAGGTATAGCATATAGGCCGAGAAGCCGAAGCCATAACCAAACTGCTCGATAAACACACAGATGTTGACAATAAACAGACTCTGCGGCAGGACATAGGCCAGATAGACATACACCAAATCGGGCAGTGTGATAGCCATCACCATGGGCCACAGCCAACGTTTCAGACCATCGCGACTCGCTACAATACCACCAAGGATACCACCCAGCGTCAAGCCGATGACACCCACCGTACCCTGTACCAGACCATATTCTGCCGGCGAGAGTCCTAAGCCTCCTTTAGCCGTTGTATCGATCAGGAACAGAGCACTCACCTTGGCCAACAGGCCCTCAGGCATACGATAGAACAGCATAAAACAGATGCCTGCCCACACTTGAGGCTTCTGAAAGAAAGTCTTCAGTGTGACCCAGAACTCCTGCATAATCTGCGCCCCATGCATCTTTTCGAGGCCTTTATCCTCCGTTGGGCGCGGCAGGATATAATGATGCCACAACCAGAAGGCGATAAAGAGTCCTGCCATACCGTAGAACATCAGACTCCACGAGTATTTTATATTGCGCGTGAGTACCTCAAGATTGCCTGCCAACATCACCAACAGACCCTGTCCCACAATGGTGGCGATGCGATAGAAGGTAGAACGAATGCCTACGAAATAAGCTTGCTTGTGCTCGTCAAGGCCCAGCATATAGAAGCCGTCGGCAGCAATGTCATGGGTGGCACTCGAGAAGGCCATCAGCCAGAAGAAGGCCAACGAGCCCTGTAACCAATAAGGTCCAGGAATCGTAAAGGCCACACCACCTAACGCAGCACCAATCAGCAGCTGCATCACAACAATCCACCAGCGCTTGGTCTTGATGATGTCGATAAACGGACTCCACAGCGGTTTGATGACCCACGGCAAATAGAGCCACGAGGTATAAAGAGTTATGTCGGCATTCGAGAGGCCGAGACGCTTATACATAATCAGCGAGATGGTCATTACCGCCACATACGGCAGACCTTCTGCGAAATAAAGGGTGGGCACCCATGCCCAAGGATTTTTCTTACTCATATAATTTTTTGATTATTGCATTGCGATAATAGAAAAGCAGTATCTCATCGTAGGTCTTGCCTTGCTCACCCATGACGGCTGCACCAATCTGACAGAGACCAACACCGTGCCCCCAACCAGAACCGTGCAGGATAAAACGATCGTCCTGCTTCTCCACTTCAAAAGCAGAAGAATAGAGGTGCGTCTCACTTAAAGCACGACGAATCTCAAGTTCCTTACCAATAGTGAAGGTCTTTTTCGTACCCACGATTTTCAGTTTCCAGATACGACCGCTCTTTCCACGCTCCAGGGGAATCAGGTCGATGATGGTACCGAAGTCATCCTTCAGTTTGCGGTTGACCAATTCTGAAAGCTGTTCCTGAGTGTATTCTACTGTCCAGCGGTAGAAATCGGGGGTCTCCTGGTCAAAGTCGTTCAGTACCTGCGAGAGAATATGTTTATCGTTGGTGTTACAATAGGGATCATGGAACGAAACGAGGTATGGCTTCGGCGTATCCTCCCAACAATACTGGAACTCCTCCGTCTGTCCGCCACAACATTTTGAGAAACGCGTATCACAGATTTCATCCTCATAGGCGAGAATTTGTCCACGGGTAGCTTGAATAGCCTGTTCCACAGTTGGACTCGACTGTTTGGTGATACCCTGATAACGCTGACAATGATCGTCGGCACACACATCAAAGATAGTATGGTCATCGCGATCGTACCAGCGGATCAGCTCATCATCCTTCTTGATAAACGAGAAAAACGAGGCGCCCTTTTTCTCCATCTGCTGACGCTTGGCCATTTGGGCCAGAAGCCACGAACGGGAGATGACAGCATGCGCCTTAAGAAACTCAAGCGAGGCTGTGGCCGACATTTCACTCGAGATAACACTGGTGAGATAGCGCTCCACAGGCAACTCGTTGATAGCTACAATCTTATCGGCCTCCACCACCAGACGAAGGGTACCACAGAACACCTGTGTCTCCTTGCGCTCCCAATGGAAATTAACCCCAATCGTGACATCGTGGAGTGAGAAGGAGGCATCGTCTTCCTGGGGTGTAAAGGTAAGTTCGCGATATTGATTACCTCGCCACAGGATACCACCCTCTGAGAACGCCACCGTCTGAAGACCTGTCAACACCTCACCCTTGGCAGTATAGGGTTTATTGAGCTCAAATGAGATCTTCTCGGCGCTGATGATGCCCACTGTAACGTTGGGTTCTTTTTGAGTGGAGAGTGGAGAGTGGAGAGTGGAGAGTTTGCTACCGCCCTGGGCTTTCAGCGAGTCAACCAATTGCTGCAAGGCCTCGCCCTTGAGGGTAATTTCATCAAGGATACTCAAGGCCATCTCGGGCGTCAGGCGCTCAAAATCCTCCTGTCGCGGCGTGATGATGAGTCCCGCCATATCAAGGGCACCTGGGGAGATAATAAACTGCGCTTTACCTTCTTTATAATAACAGTCAGGACGATGTTTCGTACGGGGGAACACCACCGTCAGGAAATCATCGTTACAACGCCAGGCCACGATATTCATCATAGGTTCCGGATCGCCAGCTGGTAAAGCTTCATAGAGTCTGCGGAACAGCTGTTCGTCTCCATATTGCGAACGGCTTCGTATCAACAGGGCGGTGCATGGATAGTCGTCGATGAGCGAGATATCTTCATCGTCGTTCAGACTGACGAGCGTCGTCAGATTACGTGACAGGCGCTGCCATGACATCTGAAGCGGCAACAATCCGCTGGTGCCTGCCTGGAAATGGGCATGATCAGGAGCCGAGGCACCACATTGAGGACCATTATAGAACACCATCATCTCTGGGTATTCTTCCAACAGCTTATGAATCTCGCTATAGGATTCGAGTATGCGTTGGGGCTGGTGTTTCAGCGAAGGGATGGTAAAATGCTGCTGCAGGATCGGAAAGGGATTTACAAGCAACTCATATTGGCCGTCAACCTCTTTCTTGATCTGCTCCTTGGGACGATTCTGCTCACAAAGGAAACAAGGGCGTTCCGAAATGGTCTTCTGATCGATCTTGGCGCCCGTAGACACCATACGGGCAGGATTCCACTGCACCTGGATGCTATAAGTACCCACCACCAGTTCACGCGTCTTGGCACTACGCAGGTCATGGTATCGCTGTCGGGCTGCTTCCCACTTCTCTAACTGACGGTTGAAGAACCGCTGCAGAGGAGAGTCAGCCATCAGTTCTTGCTTGCCCTGAAGCATCTGTTGGCGCGCAGCAATCTCGAGCGTACGCAGGCGATCTTTATAAAGATTGTTGGCATTAATCTTGTCGATACTAAGAGACGCATCGCTGTTTCCTCCCCAACGGCGACACAGATAAAGTTCGGAATAGATACGTCCGATACGGTAGTGACGCGAGAAAATCAGTCCTAGGGCATAATCCTCACCATAACTGGTATTAGGGAACTGAACTTGTCGCAGCAAGGGGGTAAAGAAAGCTCGCGGGGCACCAAGGCCATTGATACGCAGGGCGTTGTTGGGCCCGTTCTCATCCGTCCATTCCTTATGATCAATCAGACCTGGCGGCAGGGTGTTCAGCTCAAAGTCGCACATCCGATAACTGCCCACCACCATTGCAGCATTCTGCTTATAGAAGGTATCTACGATCTGCTGCAGCGTTTTGGGCGAGGAATAGAGGTCGTCAGAATCCAGCTGTACGGCAAATCGTCCGCAACGGTCGTCATTGATGGCCACATTCCAACAGCCGCCAATGCCAAGGTCGCTGCGCTCAGGGATGATATGGACCAGTCGTTCGTCGTGCATACCATTGAGAAGCTCCGTCGTCTTGTCAGTAGAATGATTATCCACCACAATGACATTAAAATTGAAGTTAGCCTTCTGGCCAAGAGCACTATTGACGGCATCCATGATGGTCTTCTCGCGGTTGTAGACAGGTATCACCACAGAAGCCTCAATGTCAAAGTCCTGCTCGTTAAAGTCAGGACGCCGATAGAACGAGGGATCAATCTTTGCCCCAATCTCTGCCAAGTGGGCCGTGGCGGCATGCTCCATTTCAATCTGCACCTCGCGGTTGCGGGGGTTCACATAATCGAACTGCTTCACCCCCGAGGCCCTCAGATCGGTCTCTTCTTCCGTATAGAGGCACTCGTTAATATGAAACAGTTGTCCCTTACGGCTTAAGAACAGACGCAAGGCATAGAGTCCAGCGTACTGATAATCGTGCTCACCCGCCTGCATGGCAAAGGTATGCAACAGCGAGGTCTTAAACAGCCACAGACTTCCGAAGTCGAAATCATCGCGGATACTACCAGGGTAATAGTCGATTACGGGATGACCAGTACGATCAGAGTACACCATCGCCGCATTCGAGTCGCAGGCCACACGGAGCATACGGTCAAGCGCCCCCTGTCCCAACGTCACTTTCACAGGCTTCGTCAGCAACAACACATAGTCGGCTTTGGCGTTCTCAGCCACCAGCATCAGCGCATTGCTGCTTTGAAGACCGGTTTCCAATAAGGTAATATTCTGAATGGTCTTGCTGTTGCGTAGCTGCGAGACGATGTCTTCAGCAAAGTGCTCATCAATGGCCGGCAAGAAGCAATCTATCTTTTCTCTCATGATAATTCTTATGCTTGGATATTGTAAATTTGTGGCAAAGATACGCATTATTTTTTAAAAACTCAAATATAATTTGGTTTTTCGCGCGAATTGCACTAACTTTGCACACGAAATAAAAAAACAGACCTGGATGGACAGTGAAAAGCAGATGCTCATCGGCAAGACACTCGGCGAACTGAAAGTCGTCGTGGGTGAACTTGGTATGCCTGCATTCACAGCCACACAGATTGCCAAATGGCTCTATCAACAGCATGTCACCAGTATCGACGACATGACCAACATCTCAAAGGCCAACCGTGAGAAGTTGAAAGCCAAATATGAGATTGGTGCCATGCCCCCGATTGATTGTCAGCGCTCCAAGGATGGCACCGTCAAGTATCTCTTTCCTGTGAGGACTACGGAATACTCAGAGCACCCCGATTCCTCGAGATTCGTCGAAACAGTCTTTATTCCTGATGGCGATCGCGCCACTTTGTGCGTTTCCTGTCAGGTAGGCTGCAAGATGAACTGCCTCTTCTGTCAGACAGGCAAGCAGGGCTTTGAGGGTAATCTCACGGTGTCCGATATCCTGAACCAGATCTATGCGCTTCCTGAATGTCAGGAGTTGACGAATATCGTCTTCATGGGTCAGGGTGAACCAATGGACAATCTCGACCAGATTCTCAGAGCCACGCAGATTCTCACAGCCGACTATGGTTGGGCATGGAGTCCGAAACGCATCACTGTGAGCAGCGTCGGCATTCGAAATAAACTCAGACACTTCCTCGACGAAAGCGAGTGTCATGTGGCCATCTCGATGCACTCACCTCTGCCCGAGCAGCGTCGGATGCTGATGCCGGCAGAACGCCAGATGAGTATTACGGAGGTGGTCGACCTGTTGCGCCAGTATGACTTTACCCATCAGCGTCGATGCTCGTTTGAATATATTTGCTTTGGCGGACTGAACGACAGCATGACACACGCCCGTGAAATCATCAAACTGCTTGAGGGGTTGGAATGCAGGGTTAACCTCATTCGCTTCCACGAGATACCTGGTGTCAATCTGCCTGCCAGCGATGAGAAGCGCATGGAATCATTGCGCGATTATCTGACAGCACACGGCGTGTTCACCACCATTCGGGCCAGTCGTGGTCAGGATATCTTCGCAGCCTGCGGACTTCTCTCGACAGCGAAGAAGAATGAAAAATGAAATAATGAAAATGAAATAATGGAGAACAGAAAGATACGCGTGGCTATCACGCACGGAGATACGAACGGCATCGGCTATGAGATCATCCTCAAGGCATTTGAGGATAGTGGAATGCTCGAACTGTGTACACCTATTATTTATGGCAATCCGAAAATTGCCACCTACCAGCGCAACGCCCTGCAACTAGAGACACCCTTTACCATTATCTCCAAGGCAGAGGAGGCCCATACGGATAAACTCAATCTGCTAACCGCCTTCGACGAAGAGGTGAAGGTGGAATTCGGCTCCCCCACCCCTGAGTCAGCAGAAGCAGCCCGCAAGGCTATGCAGCGCGCAAAAGAAGATTTGAAAAAAGGTCTTTACGACGTGCTCGTACAGGCACCCGTTGTATCCAGCCGTACCCCCGACCTCGACGACAAGTCACTGCTCATCATGTTCAATGATGACATCCGCATCGCATTGGCGACCAACCATCTGCCTATTAAGGACGTTGCCACCAGCATCACCACCGACAAACTCGTAGAGAAATGCCGTTTGCTGCACACCTCACTGAAGCGCGACTTCCGCATCAACAATCCGCGCATCGCCGTGCTGGCCCTCAATCCGCAGTTAGGAGCCGAGGAGGAGACAATTATCAGTCCAGCCATCAAGACCGTCGAGGAAGCTGGCATACAGGCCTATGGCCCGTTTACGGCCGACGAGTTTTTCGGTAATGATCTGCAATACGGTTTCGATGGCATATTGGCAATGTACGACGATCAGGGCAATGTGCCATTCAAGACCCTGACAAGTGAGTTTAGCGTGAAGATGAAGACAGGATTCCCATTTGTCATCACCACCCCTGATCACGATCCGTGCTTTGACATCGCCGGCAAGGGTGTTGCTGATCCCACATCACTCCGTCACGCCATCTATGCCGCCATCGACATCTTCCGCAACCGTATCCGTTACGATGAGCCTCTGGCCAACCCGTTGCCGAAACTCTACCACGAGAAACGTGAGGACGGTGAGAAGGCCCGCTTTGCCATCAAGGCCAAGGATCAGTTCAAACGTGAAGACAAGGCTCCCCAGGACGACAAAACAGAGAATGAATGAAGACTTCCGAACTCCAAAGCATCAAACAGCGCTATAATATCGTAGGCAACTGCGAAGCATTGAACAGCGCACTCGACGACGCCCTGAAGGTAGCGCCCATCGACATCAGTGTGCTCATCATCGGTGAAAGTGGTGTTGGTAAGGACATCTTACCAAGGCTGATTCACGACAATTCCCCCCGTCGACGGGAGAAATACTTCGCCATCAACTGCGGTGCCATCCCCGAGGGTACCATCGACAGCGAACTCTTCGGACACGTGAAAGGCTCATTTACTGGTGCCATCAACGACTCTCCAGGCTATTTCGGTGTCGCCAATAAGGGCACCCTTTTCCTCGACGAGGTTGGTGAACTGCCGATGGCCACACAAGCCCGACTGCTCCGAGTGCTGGAAAACGGCGAATACATCCCCGTTGGAGCCACCGAAGTGCGAAAGACCGATGTGCGCATCGTAGCCGCCACCAATGTCAACATTGAGAAAGCCATCAGCGAAGGCCGCTTCCGTGGTGATCTTTACTATCGTCTGAACCGTGTGAACATCCAGATGCCAGCCCTTCGCGACAGAGGCGAGGATGTGATCCTATTATTCCGGCTGTTTGCGATGGAGATGTCGGAGAAATACAAGATGGACCGTGTGACCCTCACCGACGAAGCCAAACAAATGCTCATGCACTATAAGTGGCCGGGCAACATCCGCCAGCTTAAGAGTGTTACTGAACAGATATCTATCTTCAGCAAAGAGCGTGTCATCACTCCTGAGATCCTCGCGAAATTCATTCCTCAAGACCAGGATACCACCCAGTTGGTCACCATCCCCCACGAAAACGGTGACCACTCGTTCGAGAATGAGCGTGAGATCCTATACAAGATCTTGTTCGAACTACGCAGTAATGTCAACGATATGCGCCGCGAAATGGGCAATCTCAAGAAAAAGATCGAGGAAGTGCAAAACATCAAGACCATTTCCGCCGATCCAATGCCAGGCACCCAGTTGGCTCCCATCACACCCATTCAGCCTATCTCTTCCACCCTCGAGGACGCTGTGGCCGAAGAATATGTGGAACCAGAGAAAGAGCCCGAGAATCTCAACCTGAACGTGCTCGGCAAGCAGATGTTGGAAAAGGCCCTCGAACGCAACAACGGCAACCGTAAGAAAGCCGCTCAGGAGTTAGGCATCAGCGACCGCACACTCTACCGTCGTCTGAAACAATACGGACTGGTGTGCCTTCTTTCACTCTTCTGTCTTCTCAGCCTGTCATCATGCAAGGTCAGTTATACATTCAACGGCGCCAGCATCGACTATTCAAAGATCAAGACTATCCAGATTAGCGAATTCCCCGTTCGAAGCAGCTATGTCTGGGCACCCATGGGCGCCATCTTCAACAACCAGCTGAAAGACCAGTTCCGAAACAGCACCAAACTGACACAGGTCAAGCGCAATGGCGACCTCAAGCTCGAGGGCGAGATTACCCGTTACGAACAGCGTAACAAGGCCGTCACAGCTGAGGGTGTATCAGCACAGGTAGAACTCTCCATCACCGTCAACGTACGCTTCACTAACAACAAAGATCATAAGCAGGACTTCGAGAAGTCATTCACCTCACAGAAATCCTACGACTCCACGCTATCGCTGAGTGCCGTACAGGATGAACTCGTCACAACAATGGTGAAGGATCTTTGTGACCAGATTTTTAATGCCTCCGTGGCACAATGGTAACCCCAAACACAGAAAACAATGGACATTGCAGAACTGACCCAACACCCCGAACACCTGGATCGCGACACGCTCTACGAGTTGCGTTCCTTACTGGCACTCTACCCCTACTATCAGACGGTTCGTCTGCTTCTGCTCCAGAACCTGTATCTACTTCATGATCCCACTTTCGACGAGGAGCTGCGTCGAGCCGCCATCTATATCACCGACCGCCGTGTGCTCTTCCAGATGATCGAGGCCGTACACTACCGCCATCCCAGTCATCAGAGCACTCAGAATAATCAGAGTAGCCCGAGTAATCAGGATGATCAAGGCAACCGAACCCTCTCGCTCATCAACAACTTCCTCGACTCCATTCCCAAGGAGGACGAAACTGACGACGAGAAGAAGAACCATCGCAAGCCCACCCCTGCCGATGCGGCCGTCGACTACGTGGCCTATCTGCTTGAGACAGAGGGCGAGATGTTGGGCGCTGATGATGTTCCAAAGATGAAGGGGCAAAGTCTGATTGACGATTTCATAAATATTGACAAAGGAAGATTCGTCCTCAACGAAGAGCCCCAAAGTCTGCAAGAAGTGGAAGATGGGGCCGAAAATGACGAAAACACACCCAATGAGGGTATCTTTACGGAAACTTTGGCCCGAATTTACATAAAACAAGGCAAATATTCGCAAGCTCTTGAAATAATTCAGCGATTAAGTTTGGTATATCCGAAAAAAAATGCTTACTTTGCAGACCAAATCCGCTTTTTAAAGAAGTTGATTATTAATAACAATACAAAATAAAAGTAAAAAAGATGTACACACTATTTGTAATTTTCATCGTAGTAGCAGCCGTGCTGATGATTGGCATCGTGCTCATCCAGGAGTCTAAGGGAGGCGGTCTGGCTTCCAACTTCTCCACCTACAATCAGATTGGTGGTGTCCGCAAGACCACCGACTTCATCGAGAAGACCACATGGGGTCTCGCAGCCGCAATGGTTGTGCTCAGCGTCGTTTGCGCTTATGTCGCTCCTCAGGCTTCTACTTCAGGTTCTGTTATGGAGAACATCGAGGCACCTGCCACGAACCCCAACAACCTGCCTGGTTTCGGTGCCAGCCAGCAGAAGGAGGCCGCTCCTGCTGCTGAGGCTCCCGCAGCCGAGGCACCTGCACATGAAACTCCCGCACAGCCCGCCAACTAATCAGTCGGTTCGTACAAAAAATCAAGCACCCCCGCGATTGTGATTGCGGGGGTGCTTTTTCTTATTGGCTGATGCACTCTATACGGAGTTTCAATAGTCCTGCAGGCACTTTTACTTCCACCACATCACCTACCTTTTTATTCAGGAGCGCCTGAGCGATTGGCGAGTTGATAGAGATCTTCCCCTCACGGAGATTCGCCTCATGAGGACTGGCTATCGTGTAGGTCATCCTGGCATTATTGGCAAGATTGGTCATCTCCACCTTGCTAAGCAGCTGAATGCTGTCACCAGCAAGCCGCGACATGTCCACCACCCTCGCATTGGCCAGTACCTTCTGCTTAAAGCGTATCCGACCCAACAACCGCGACTGTTCTCGCTTGGCAGCGTGGTATTCAAAGTTCTCACTCAGGTCACCCTTATCACGTGCCTCAGCGATGGCTTCCCTAACTTGGGGCAGTTCCACACTCTCCAACTGATGTAGTTCGGCCACGAGCTTGTCATAGCCCTCCTGCGACATATATTCAAAACTCATAGTCAATCTTTTTTAATATGCCTGCTCGTGAACACCTTTGACGGCTCGGCCAGAAGGATCATTCATACCCTTGAAAGCAGCATCCCATTCGAGGGCGATGGCGGTAGAACAAGCTACGCTGGCCTCGCTGGGTACGCTGAGGGCGGCAGAGTCAGAGGGGAAGTGCTCGGCAAAGATTGAGCGATAGTAATATTCCTCCTTGTTCTTCGGCGTATTGATGGGGAAGCGCTCAGCGGCATGTACCATCTGCTCATCACTCACAGCCTCAGCAGTAATCTGCTTCAGCGTATCGATCCAGGAATAGCCAACACCATCGCTAAACTGCTCTTTCTGGCGCCAGGCCACTTCTTTAGGCAGCATATCGGCAAAAGCCTCACGTACAATCTTCTTTTCGACCGTAGCACCTGGACACATCTTTGCCTCAGGATTCGTACGCATAGCTACATCAAGGAACTCCTTATCGAGGAAGGGCACACGTCCTTCTACACCCCATGCCGACAGACTCTTATTGGCACGTAGACAATCGTAGAGATAGAGTTTGTTCAGCTTGCGGACAGTCTCCTCATGGAAATCTTTTGCCGATGGCGCCTTATGGAAATAGAGGTAGCCACCGAATATCTCGTCGGCACCCTCACCAGAGAGCACCATCTTGATACCCATCGACTTGATGACGCGCGCCAGCAGATACATCGGCGTAGAGGCACGGACTGTGGTCACGTCATAGGTCTCGATGAAATAGATCACATCGCGGATGGCGTCGAGACCCTCCTGAATGGTGTAGTTGATTTCATGGTGGACAGTACCGATATGATCGGCCACAAGTTTGGCCTTTGCAAGATCAGGCGCTCCTTTCAGACCTACGGCAAACGAGTGCAGACGAGGCCAGTAGGCCTTGGTCTTCGAGTCGTCCTCGATACGCATCTCTGAGTATTTCTCAGCAATGGCGGAGATGACAGATGAATCCAAGCCTCCGGACAGCAGCACGCCGTAAGGCACATCCGACATCAGCTGACGCTTCACGGCATCTTCGAGGGCATCGTGAATAGCCTCCACACTGGCGGGATTGTCCTTCACAGCATCATAGTGCATCCAATCACGACGGTAGTACCACTTCTGACCAAGATCGACACTCCAGTAGTAATGTCCAGGCAGGAACGGTTCATAACGCTCACACTGGCCTTCGAGGGCTTTCAGTTCTGAAGCGACATAGACCGTTCCATCAGCATCATAACCGATATAAAGAGGAATCACACCGATGGGGTCGCGGGCAATCAGAAACTCGTTACGCTCCTCATCGTAGAGCACAAAAGCGAAGATGCCGCTCAGATCCTCAAGGAAATCGATTCCTTTCTCACGATAGAGTGCCAGAATCACCTCACAGTCTGAACCCGTCTGGAACTCATACTGACCTGCGAAGCGACGACGGATTTCCTGATGATTATAAATCTCACCATTCACGGCCAACACCTGTTTCCTGTCAGGCGAGAACAACGGCTGTCCACCACTCTCAGGGTCAACGATACTCAGTCGCTCGTGGGCGAGAACGGCGCTGCCGCCACAATAGATACCACTCCAGTCTGGTCCGCGATGGCGGATCTTCTGACTCATCTTCAATGCCTTCTCACGGAGCTCATGCGTCTGCTCCTTGACGTTTAATATAGCTACGATTCCACACATATTATTCTAACTAAATGATAAATGACAAATGATAATTATAAATAAGAAAGATAGAGATAATTGGTCTGGGCGGGGTATTCCGCAGCAAGGGTGTCAATCTGGTTGACAACAGGCACCACGCCGAGTTCCTTACGCCACGAACGGACGGTGAGGCCTGCCTGCTCCATTTTCATACACGATTCCAAACCCAGCGCACGGCCTATCTGGAAGTCAGAGAAACCATAGACCTTTGCCTCACGCAACAATTCCACAAATTCCGGTGCCTCCAGATACTCCATCAACTCGGTATTGTCCATAAATTCATCCATCTCCGAGAACTGGGCAAATGTCTTCAGCCGCTGATCAATATCGACGATGTGTTTCAGCTTCTGCAGAAACCAGCGGTCAATCATCGTCAACGCATGTATCTGCTCGACGGTATAGCCCACTTTCAGTGCTTTCGAGACCACGAAGATACGCATATCCGTCGGCTCATGCAGGGAAGTGGCGATGTCTGCAATCTTGATCTCGTGATTCTCCACGAAGCCGTGCATGCCCTGCCCAATCATTCGCAGGCCTTTTTGCAGGGCTTCCTCGAAGGTACGGCCGACGGCCATCACCTCGCCCACACTCTTCATCGACGAGCCCAACTGGCGCTTCACGCCGTGAAACTTCGTCAGATCCCAACGGGGAATCTTCACAACCACATAGTCCAAGGCGGGTTCGAAGAAAGCGCTGGTGGTCTTGGTCACAGAATTCTTCAGCTCAAAAAGACCATAGCCCAGACCGAGTTTGGCAGCAACGAAAGCCAGAGGATAGCCTGTGGCCTTTGAGGCTAATGCTGACGAGCGCGACAGACGGGCATTCACTTCGATGACACGATAGTCCTCCGATTGCGGGTCAAGTGCATACTGCACATTACATTCACCCACGATGCCGATATGACGAATAATCTTAATGGCCAAGGCACGCAGTTTATGATACTCGCTGTTGGAAAGTGTCTGCGAGGGGGCTACCACAATCGATTCGCCCGTATGGATGCCCAACGGGTCGAAGTTCTCCATGTTACAGACGGTGATACAGTTGTCATAGCTGTCACGCACCACTTCGTATTCGATTTCCTTCCAACCTTTCAACGACTTCTCCACCAACACTTGCGATGAGAACGAGAAAGCCTCCTCGGCCTGTGCCAGCAGCTGCTCTTCGTTGTCGCAGAAACCGGAGCCCAGACCACCGAGGGCGTAGGCCGCACGGAGAATCACGGGAAAGCCCAACTCATGGGCCGCCTTCTGCACCTCCTCGACCGTATTGCAGGCTTCGCTCTTAATGGTCTTCACACCAATCTCGTCGAGTCGTTTCACAAACAGGTCTCGGTCTTCCGTATCGATGATGGCCTGCACGGGCGTGCCTAACACCTTTACACCGTATTTCTCTAAGACACCATTCTCATAAAGCGCCACACCACAGTTCAAGGCCGTCTGGCCACCAAAACTAAGCAGAATGCCATCCGGGCGTTCCTTTTCAATGACACGCTCCACAAACTCAGGTGTCACAGGCTGGAAGTACACCGTATCGGCCACATCCTTCGATGTCTGTACCGTCGCGATGTTGGGGTTGATGAGCACCGAGTGGATGCCCTCTTCCTTCAGAGCTTTCAAAGCCTGGGCGCCGCTATAGTCAAACTCACCGGCCTGACCGATCTTCAAGGCGCCTGAACCTAAAAGCAATACTTTCTTTATCTCTTTCTCCATCATCCTAACATTTTTACATATTCATCAAACAAGAACTCCGTATCCACAGGACCAGAACAGGCTTCCGGATGGAACTGTGCCGACATCCAGGGCTTCGACTTGTGACGAATACCCTCGTTCGAGCCGTCGTTCATATTCACGAAGAGCGGCTCCCAATCATCAGGCAATGTCGAACTGTCCACCGCATAGCCGTGATTCTGCGAAGTGATGAAACATTGTGTGGTGCCCACCCGTTGCACAGGTTGGTTGTGTGAGCGATGACCGTATTTCAGTTTGTAGGTCTTCGCGCCTGCCGCCTTGGCCAACAGTTGGTTGCCGAGACAGATACCCATGCAGGGTTTGTCACTCTTCAAGAAGGTACGGATATTCGCCACCGTCTTCTCACAACGCTCCGGGTCACCAGGACCATTCGCCAGGAAAAGGCCGTCGAACGCCAGCTGGTTGAAGTCGTAATCCCAAGGTACACGTACCACCTCGATGCCACGCTTGATCAGACAGCGGATGATATTCGCCTTCACGCCGCAGTCGACAAGCACCACTTTTTTCATTGAACATTGACCATTGACCATTGAACATTCTGGCTTGTAAGTAATCACTTCTTTGCAACTCACTTGTTCCACCCAATTCACAGAACCATAGTCCGTATGGCAATGGTCAATAGTCAATGGCGAATGGTCAATGAAAATTCTGCCCATCATCACGCCACTTTCGCGCAACACTTTCGTCAGTCTTCGTGTGTCGATACCTGTAATGCCAGGTATCTTCTCGCGCTGTAGCCAGGCTGCTAATGATTCTTTGGCATTCCAATGCGAATAATTCTCGCTATAATCGGCCACGATGAGGGCCTTCGCATGAATTCTTTCACTCTCCATAAACAAAGGCAGACCATTGCTGCCCAAACCCGTATCCGGCACACCGTAGTTGCCTATCAGCGGAAAGGTCGTCACCAGTATCTGTCCTGCGTAACTAGGATCTGTCAGACTCTCAGGATAACCCGTCATGGCAGTATTAAACACCACCTCGCCCGATGTGTCGCCGACATAGCCGAACGAGCGACCCATGAACACGGTTCCGTCTTCGAGTATTAACTTTGCTTCTATCATTATCTTATAATTGTAACTTCAATACTTGTTCCACATAATCCACAAATGCCAAGTTCACCATACGGATGCCGCCAGGTGTGGGATAATGTCCTGTGAAATACCAGTCGCCAGGATGCTGGGGACAGGCTTCGTGAAGTCCTTCGATGCTCTGATACACCAGTTCAATAGGTGCCTGCATACCGTCGGGGCGCAGCATCTCCACAATCTTCCGGTTGATCTCATCCACCGTAAAGGGCGCATAGATGGCTCGCACGTAATTGGCAGTCATCGGCATAGCCTTGCACGCCCGATAGGTCTCGGCAATAATCCGCTCCAACCCCCTGTCCTTAATCAGGGCGACAGCGGCCCGGAAGGCGCAGAGCTCCTCCAGATGCGACATATCGATGCCATAATAATCCGGATAGCGGATCTGTGGCGAGCTCGACACCATCACGATCTTCTTGGGGTGCAGTCGGTCGAGGATCTTGAAGATGCTCTCCTTCAAGGTGGTACCGCGTACAATCGAGTCGTCGATGATGACGAGGTTATCCTCATAGGGCGTCAGCGAACCGTAGGTGATGTCATACACATGGGCGGCAAGGTCGTTGCGCTCAGAGCCGTCAGAGATGAAAGTGCGCAGTTTGATATCCTTCCACACCACCTTCTCTATCCTCACGTCGTGATCCAGCCGGCGCACGCCGTCGGTCATACCGTGAAAAGCCACCTCAGCTGTATTGGGAATATACGAGAACACGGTATGTGCCACATCGCCGTCGATGGCCCGCATGATGGCTGGCGTGAGCTGCTCACCCAGCCGTTTGCGCTCCAGATAGATGTCGCGGTCGGAACCACGACTGAAATAGATGCGCTCGAACGAACAAGCAGCCAACTTCTGTGTCGGCAGAATCTGTTCCAGGGCACTCTCGCCGTTCTTGCGCACGATGAGCGACTGGCCAGGCTGCAGTTCCTGTATGTCGTCGGCCTGCAGGTCGAAAGTGGTCTGAATCACGGGGCGCTCGCTTGCCAGCACCACAACCTCGTCATCCTGATACCAGAACGCAGGACGGATGCCGTTGGGGTCGCGTACGGCAAACATCTCACCGCTGCCCGTCAGGCCGCACATCACGTAACCGCCGTCGAAATGGGGCATCGTGGTCTGCAGCACATTCTTCATTTCCACATGGTTGTCGATATAGTCGGTAATGGCCGTTCCTTGCAGCCCCTTTTCCTTTGCCTCGACGAACAGCCGTTCCACCTCACGGTCCAGTCTGTGTCCCATCAGTTCAAGGGTGATATACGAGTCGCCATAGATACGCGGCGACTGGCCCTGAGCCGTCAGGAAAGAAAAAACCTCGTCGATGTTGGTCATGTTGAAGTTACCACACAGACAGAGGTTCTTGGCGCGCCAGTTGTTTCGACGGAGGAAAGGGTGCACGTATTGCAGGCCGCTCTTGCCAGTCGTTGAATAGCGCAGATGACCCATATAGAGTTGGCCGGCGAAGGAATCGTCGACTCTTTTGAAAATCTCAGTAATTGCATCCTTACCCTCGGCCTTCTCGCGGAACATATATTCTTCGCCCGCAGGCGCGTCGAGATTCACGCAGGCCACACCGGCACCCTCCTGGCCTCGGTTGTGCTGCTTCTCCATCATCAGATAGAGCTTATTCAGCCCGTAGCGCCACGTGCCGTACTTCTGCTCGTAGTAGCTCAGCGGCTTCAACAGGCGGATCATCGCCACACCACACTCATGCTTCAGCTGTTCCATTCTTTCTCAGATTACTCAGATTTCCCAATACACGCCTTTATAAAATCCATAAACAGCGGATGCGGATGCAGCACGGTCGACGAATATTCCGGATGGAACTGCGCGCCGATGTACCATTTCTTCGTGGGAATCTCCACGATCTCCACAAGGTTGGCCGCAGGGTTGATACCCACACATTTCATGCCATTCGCCTCGTATTCCTGCTGGTATTTATTGTTGAACTCATAGCGGTGGCGGTGACGCTCGCGAATCAGCGACTGCTCACCGTAGGCCTCCCAGGCGCGACTGCCTTTCACCAGTTCACACTCGTAGGCGCCCAATCGCATCGTACCGCCCATCTGCGTGATGTTCTTCTGCTCCTCCATCATATCGATCACGTTGTGCGGCGTCTTGTCGTCCATCTCGGCACTGTTGGCATCCTGATAGCCCAGCACGTTGCGGGCGAACTCAATCACCATCATCTGCATACCCAGACAGATACCGAACGTCGGAATGTCGTTTGTCCGCCCGTATTCGGCGGCGATGATCTTACCCTCGATACCGCGCTGGCCGAAGCCCGGACAGATCACGAGGCCCGCCATGCCGTCGAGCTTCTCTCTCACATTTTCGCGGTCGATCTGCTCACTATTAATAAAATGTATCTTTGCTTTCCGGCCGTTGTAGATTGCTGCCAGGTTGAGACTCTCGCGGATGCTCTTATAGGCATCCTGCAGATCGTACTTGCCCACCAGTCCGATGTGTACCTCCGCCTTTGCTTCCTGTTGCAGATGCAGGAAGTGGTACCACGACACGAGGCCAGGCACCGACTCTTCAGGTTGCAGCGGCGAGCCCAGTTTCCGCAGGATGGCGATGTCGAGCCCTTGCCGTTGCATGTTCACAGGCACCTCGTAGATCGAGGGCATATCCTCGCTCTGCACCACGCATTCCGGTTCCACGTTACAAAACGAGGCCACCTTTCTTAATATTCCGTCCTCCAGATGGTGCTCCGTGCGCAGGATGAGGATATCGGGCTGGATACCCATCGACTGCAGCTCCTTCACACTGTGCTGCGTGGGCTTGGTCTTGAATTCGCCTGCCGCATGCAGATAGGGCACATAGGTCAGGTGGATGTTCACGGCATTGCGGCCCATCTCCCACCTGAACTGTCGGATGGCCTCCATAAAGGGGGCGCTCTCGATATCACCAATCGTACCGCCGATCTCCGAGATCACAAAGTCAAAATGCTCGTGGGCGGCGTTCTCCTTGATACGTCGTTTGATCTCGTCGGTAATGTGAGGCACCACCTGGATGGTCTTGCCCAGATAGTCACCGCGCCGTTCCTTGTCGATGACAGCCTGATAGATACGGCCCGTGGTAATCGAGTTGTGACGCGTGGTCTGTATGTCGGTAAACCGCTCGTAGTGGCCCAGGTCCAAGTCGGTCTCCATGCCGTCGGCCGTCACGTAGCACTCGCCGTGCTCATAGGGGTTCAGCGTACCGGGGTCGATGTTGATGTAGGGGTCGAACTTCTGGATAGTCACTTTGTAGCCACGTGCTTGCAGCAACTTACCGATGCTGGCTGAAATGATTCCCTTTCCAAGTGAGGAAACCACACCGCCAGTGACGAAGATATATTTTGTGTCCATAAATAACATATTTATGGGCTGCAAAATTACCCATAATTATTGTAAATCAAACACGCATTCACCTATTTTCGATTGTTAAAAACATCTCAAACTGTCATTTTGTCAAGTTTCACATCCTTCATCCCATTCTTTCCTTTCTTTTTGTCGAAAAATTCTACAGATTTCCTACAATCTGTAAAGTTACAATATTTCAGGCTTGTGGATTTCCTTACCGCGACAGAATCGGTGGAGGATCTGACGGTCGTCGCCGAGATAGATGTAGCGCTCCAGACGATGGAGCAGCGAATAATGGTCGTGGTTCAGGTCGCCGTCGTCGATCACGAGGGCATCGAACTCATAGCCAGGTTCGAAGCTTCCCACACGGCCGAAGAAACGCCCTGCCGACTTCGTGGCAATCCAGAACGCCTCGGACAGGCTGAGGAACGCCCGCTCATGATTCTGCTGATAGTGCATCTTGCTCACCTGAATGGCATAGACCATCATCCGGAAGATATTCAGGTCGTGGCCGCCGCTGATGTCGCTGCCGAGGCCTACCTGCAAGCCTTCGTCGAGGAATCTGCGGATGGGTGCCATACCAGATGCCACGTTGAAATTCGATGTAGGACAGTGGGCCACCACCACCCCACGGCGCTTCATCAGTGCCAGCTCGTCACCATCGGTCCATACGCAATGGGCCATGATGGTGGGTGTCTGACCGAAGAGGCCGTAACGGTCGTAGGCATCACCATAGCTGGTGCTTTCGGGCTCCAGCTCCTGCACCCAGGCAATCTCGTCCTTGTTTTCCGAGAGATGCGACTGCACGGGCAACTGGTACTTGTCGGCCAACTGGCCACAGGTCTGGAGCATCTCCGACGAGCACGACGGAATGAAGCGGGGAGTGATGATAGGACGAACGAGCGACATGGGCTCACCATTGAATTCACTGATAAGGGATTCGTAGCCGGCGACCATATCGTCAACCCGCTCCGAAAGACCTTCTGGACAGTTGCGGTTCATGCCCACCTTACCCACCAGGGCGCCCATGCCAGCCTCCTGGAACAGTCGCATCAGCAGACGGGTGCTGTCGGTATGGATGGTGGCAAACACGCAGGCCCGCATGGTGCCGAAGCGCCACAAGTCGCGCACAAAGCGGCGGTACATCCGCTCGGCATAAGCCATATCGGCATATTTCATCTCCTCGGGGAAGGTGTAGTTCTGGAGCCACGGCAGCAGTTCCAGGTCCATAGCGATACCCTGGTTGCGATACTGCGGAGCGTGGACATGCAGATCGTTCATGGCCGGTATCAGCAGGCGGTCGCCGAAGTCGATGATCTCCGCATCCGTACTGTCAAGCGATGCCAGATCGGCCGCCACTCCTGTCACACATCCGTCAGCACCGACGGCGACATAACCATTCTCCAACACCTCGAAACGGCTTTGCTCCTTCGTAAAAAGTATGTGAGCCTTATAGATTTTCTTCATGATCAACAGTTTTTTCATTTGCAAAGATAAGCAATAAAATCGATATTCGCCTTGAGTTTAATTTTATTAACTCTCATTTTATCACAAATAGTCCCCTCGCAACATGCCTTTTTCAAAAAAAACGCTTACCTTTGCAGCCGAATAAACGAATTAGCATCATGTCGTTCTTAACCCGCAAATATCCGTTTCCGACAAGCAACCACTGGCTGAGGGACTGCGCTATCTATAGTGGCATTGTGTTTCTGATACTCTATCTGCTGCAGCCTTTCGGATTCAGTATGTATCAGGGCAACAAGTTGCTGGTGTCACTGCTGTTCGGCGCCGTCACCTTCGGCTGTTGTCTTCTGGCCTTAATCGTCGAACGTCCCCTCCATCAGCGCGTCTCCCCCTGGCGCATCTGGCATGAGGCTCTGGCAGTACTGCTGATGGTACTGTTTATCGGCATCTGCAATTTCTTCGTGTTCTCCCTGGTGTTCCGTTTTCCGATTACGGGCATTATGTTTCTGATGTTCCTCTATTGGACGCTGATTATCGGAGTGTTCGTCACCGTCTGCTCGGTCAGTCTGAGCTATTACCGCTATCTGCGCAACCAACTGGAGACACTGCTTGACAAGACGACGGAGGCGCAGACGGACATCCTGGTGACGATTCACGATGCCTCGGTGAGGGGCGACGACCTGCAACTGCCCATCAACGACCTGCTGTATGTAGAGGCGCAGAAAAATAATGTGGCCGTCTGCTATGTGAAGGAAGGCAAGACTTGCACCACGGAACTGCACACGACGCTCACGGCGGTGCTCGACGACCTGAAGGCGTATGAGAACATCTTCCAGTGCCACCGCTCGTTTGTGGTGAACCTGAACAATATCACCTCGGCGCAGGGCAATTCCAACGGCTACCAGCTCAAGCTCGGCAACTGTCCGGTCATAGTGCCCGTATCGCGGTCGTACGTGCCGAAACTGCGGTCGTTTATCGCTTAGTCATTCGTCATTTTTTATAGTCATTCATCTGGCGGATTAGTTGTCTGTCAACGGTTTTAGCTGTCTGTCCCGCAAATTTGGAGGGTTCGATTTTCATGTCTATCTTTGCGGAATGAAACATCGACTGACAACTATCATTATCCTGCTGCTCATGGCCTCGAGTGCGATGAGTCAGACCACAGTAACAGGCATCGTCACAGACGGGCGCGAAGGGCTCGCAGGTGCCAATGTATTCATCCTCGGCACGATCGACGGTTGCCTGACCGACTCGCTGGGACGGTTCTCATTTCAGACCAGTCAAACGGGTGAACTGACGCTGCGTGTCACCTTCATCGGCTTCGACGACTATACGGAAACCCTCTCACCTCTTACCACTCACCTCTCACCTCTTATTATCCGTATGCATGAGCGTGCGACGAGCATCGACGAGGTGGTGGTGACGGCCAGTACCTACAGTTTCGGCAAGAGCGACCACTTCAAGACGATGGATGCGCTCGACGTGGTGATGGCCGGTAACTCGTGTGGCGACATCGTGGCGGCCCTGCAGACGCTGCCCGGCACACAGAAGGTGGGCGAGAGCGGCAAGCTCTACGTGCGTGGCGGCGAGAGCGACGAGTGCCAGACGTTTGTCAATGGCATGCATGTGCTCGTACCTTATTCGACGAACGTGGAGAACAATGCCGTGCGCGGACGCTTCTCGCCCTTCCTGTTCAAGGGCATCAACTTCTCGCTTGGCGGCTATGGCGGTGAATACGGTCAGGCCCTGTCGTCGGTGCTGCCGATGGAGACGACCGACGTAGCGACGGGCGATAAGCTGGGAGTGAGTGGATCGCTCGTAGACTGGAACATCGGAGGCACGAAAGCCTTCACGAAGAGCAGTCTGTCGTTTAATGCCGATTTCACCAGCATGGGACTCTACAATGCCCTGTTCCCAGACCGCATGGACTGGACGCGTCCCTACCGTAAGCTTGCCGGCGAGGCGCAATACAAGGCAGACCTCTCTTCGGCCTGCGTGCTGAAGACCTACATAGGCTACGACCTGACCTCCGTGGGCCAGCACATCGACGACCGCCGGTTATCCCTTGCCGAGCATAATATCTATGCCAATGCCACGCTACGGACGAATATCGGAGGCGGTTACAGCCTGTTTACGGGCATCGTCTGTTCATCGGTGATCAACAACATCGACGATGCGCTGACCGCTGGCGACCACTATCACAACGTGCGCAACGAGGTGCATCTGAAAGCCGAGCTCCGCAAGGTCTGTTCGCCGGTACTGAAGCTGTCGGCAGGTGTGGAAGACTATCTCCGCCACAGTCTGAAGCGCTACGACACTGGCCAATACACCCTCGACTATCATCTGCCAGGCGCCCATGTGGATGCCCAGTTGCGCGTGATGCAGAAATGGTTCCTCAACCTTGCGACGAGGGCCGAATACGCCAGCTATAACGACAGGTGGCAGCTGATGCCCCGTGCCACACTGAGCTATGTGCCCAACAAGCAATTCCAACTGTCGGCGATGGCAGGACGATACAGTCAGATGGCCGCCGACGACTATGTGGCCATGAGCAGCAAACGGCTGGCCCAGGGTACGGCCGACCATGTGATCCTCAGCATGCAGTACAGCACGCCCGACCTGCTGCTGCGCATCGAACCCTACTATAAGAACTATCACAGCCTGCCCCTGCTCAGGCAGGGTGTCTACGCGGCCGACGGCTACGGCAAGAGCCGCGAGTTCGACCTCTTCGTCGAGAACCACTCGCTGGTGAGGAACTTGACTGCGACGCTTTCCTATTCGTATAATGACTCAGAACGGTTCTACCTCGACTACACCAGTCTTCAGACGCCCGACTACGCCTCGCGGCATAACCTCCGCCTGACCTTGAAATACGGCATCGGCAAGACCATCATCGGACTGGCGGAGTCGTATGCCAGCCCACGCCAGTATCCCGTCGGCAAGACACCTTATTACAACAGCGTGGATGCCAACCTCACCTGGCTTGTCAGTCCGAAGGTCATCGTCTACACGTCGCTGAACAACATCTTCGGCCGCACCAATATCTTCCGCTACAACACCGACGGCTCGCCTGTCACAGCCACCCGCGACTGTTTCTTCTATATCGGCATTTTTGTTTCACTTAAAAATAACAAAGCGTATGACATTTCAAATTTTTAAAAACCGTGTGTTCGCCATCGCCCTTTTCATGATGGCATCAGTGAGTATCAATGCCCAGACGTCTGTACCCATGCAGGCGCTCATCGGCCAGTCGCTCAGCAAGATCCAGCCCGCATCGCCAGAGACGATGCTGAACTGCATCGCCGAGCTCAAACGCATCGACACGCTGTTTCCCGACAGCATCCTGCCCAAGTACCAGATGGCCCTGCAGAGCCTGAACTACGCCGTGATGAACCCCCACGCCGAACAGACAGACAACCTGTTGGCAGAGGCCGGACAGACCATCGGAAAGATGGAGAAAATGAAGGGTGCAGACCTGTCGGATGTCTGCACCCTGAGGGGATTTCTCTATATGGTGCGCATCGTACAGAACCCAGCCCAAAACGGACAGCGATACTATATCGATGTGATGCAGAATTACGAGAAAGCCTTGAAAATCAACCCCGACAACGAACTGGCCAAACAACTGCAGGCGAAGTTCAACGAGGGGATGAGGCAGGCCCTCAGAGATTCTGGTTCTTCTCTCTGATGTGCTCCTCGTATTCCGCCAGCTCACGCTCACCGATGTGGGCGAGGCCGTAGTGCTCGTCGTGCTGTGAGAAGTCGAGACCGACCTTCTCGCTGAAGGCCGAGACACGCATGGGAATGAGCATGTCGATCAGCTTGTAACCTGCCCAACTCATGGCGAAGGTATAGACAAACACGATGACGATGGCCAGCAGATGGTAGAGGAAAATCACGAAACCATCCCATGTGCCGGCAATAAGGCCTTCCTGGATGAAGATACCCGTGAGCACAGTGCCGAAGATACCGCCCGTACCGTGGGTGGGGAACACGTCGAGGGCATCGTCGATCTGGGAGTGCGAACGCCAGTAGACGGCGATGTTACAGATGAGCGTGATGACAAAGCGATGAAGATGCTCTGGCCCACGGTGACATAACCCGCTGACGGGGTGATGGCCACCAGACCAACCACGCAACCTACGGCAGCACCCATCGCTGAGGGCTTACGGCCGCGCAGACAGTCGAAGAAAATCCAGGTCATCATAGCCGTAGCCGAGGCGGTGTTGGTGTTGAGGAAAGCCTTGATGGCCTGACCGTCGGCATGGAGGGAGGAACCGGCGTTAAAACCGAACCATCCTAACCACAGCAGGGCAGCACCCAGCAGCACGAAGGGGATATTGGCGGGTTCGCTCTTACGCGTTTCCGCCTTTCTCCTTCCTAAGAAGATAGCGCCTGCGAGGGCTGCAATACCGCTCGATGCATGCACCACGATACCACCGGCGAAGTCAATCACGCCCCATTTCATGAAGAGTCCCTCCGGATGCCACGTCATGTGGGCCAGCGGACAGTAGATGACGAAGAAGAAAAACATCATGAAGAACATGTAGGCCGAGAAGCGTACGCGCTCAGCAAACGAGCCCGTGATCAGCGACGGCGTAATGATAGCGAACTTCATCTGGAACAGGGCAAACAATGCCAATGGAATCGTCGCACCAAAGAGAATCTTGCGACGATTGTTGGAAGGTCGTACTGCGAAATTTCGTGGCGAAATTACGAAAAAGAATTGAAATATGCAAATTTTCAGCTAATGTGACATAAGAATATTTGGTTTTTCGGATTATTATGACTATATTTGCGCTCAGATTTTATGTCAAACCAATATATTATGAGACTTATGAAAGAATTGAAAGGAACAAAGACCGAGCAGAACCTCAAGGAGGCTTTTGCCGGCGAGAGTATGGCGAGGAACAAGTACACGTATTTTGCTTCGCGCGCCAAGAAAGACGGATTTGTGCAGATTGCCTCGATTTTTGAGGAGACGGCTGCCAACGAGAAGGAGCACGCAAAAATGTGGTATAAGTATCTGAACGGCGGTAGTGTGAGTGATACAGCTACGAACCTGGCAGATGCTGCCAATGGCGAGAACTTTGAGTGGACGGACATGTATGCCCGTATGGCCAAGGAAGCTCGCGAGGAGGGCTTTGATGAGATTGCAGCGAAGTTCGAGTTGGTGGGAGCTATCGAGAAGCACCATGAGGAGCGCTATCGCAAGTTGCTGAAGAATATCGAGGATGCGGTGGTTTTCTCTCGCGAGGGAGATGTCATCTGGCAATGCAGCAACTGTGGTCATATCGTCATTGGCAAGAAGGCACCAGAGGTCTGTCCGACCTGCGACCATCCGCAGAGCTATTTCCAGATTAAGGCGGAGAACTATTGAAAATCATCGTAGCAATAGATTCTTTTAAGGGCTGTCTGACATCGGCTGAGGCTAATCAGGCGGCTGCTGAGGGTATTCTTGCGAAGATGCCTGAGGCCGAGGTCGTGCAGGTGCCTGTGAGCGATGGCGGCGAGGGCTTTATGGAGGCATTTCAGGCGGCGATGGGCGGCGAGATAGTAGATGCCAACGTGAAAGACCCGCTGATGCGAACCATCGTGGCGCAGTATCTCATACAAGGCGATACAGCGGTGATTGAGATCGCCAAGGCCAGCGGACTGACGCTGCTCAAGCCAGAAGAGCGCAATCCGATAGTGGCCACGACCTACGGTACGGGTCAGTTGGTGGTAGATGCTGTAAGACGAGGCTGCAAACATATCATCGTAGGACTTGGCGGTAGTGCCACCAGCGATTGCGGCATAGGCATGCTACGGGCGATTATTGATGCGTTTGCAAAGCATGGCTCGTGGGACGATGTGCGCGAACTGGATAATGTGTGCTTCACGATAGCGACAGATGTCACCAATCCGCTTTGTGGCGAAAATGGGGCGGCACATGTGTTCGCTCCGCAAAAAGGGGCTGCACCTGAAATCGTCGATGCCCTTGATGCCCGCGCCAAACGTTTCGCCGAAACTTCAGCCAAGCATATGGGTCGTGACTGCCAGAACAAGCCTGGTGCAGGCGCAGCTGGCGGTTTGGGCTATGCTTTCCTGCAATACATGAATGCCGACTGTCGCTCAGGCATCGACCTCCTGTTAGACACCATCCACTTCGACGACCTGTTGCAAGATGCTGATCTCGTCATCACCGGTGAAGGCTCTGCCGACCGCCAGACGCTGATGGGCAAACTCCCCTTCGGCATCCTCCAACGCTCCCAAAAGCATCATGTCCCTGTCATGCTGATAGCCGGTCGCATTGCCGATGAACAACAACTCCTCGATGCCGGTTTCTCCCGCGTTGCCTGCATCAATCCTCCTGGCTTACCCCTCGACATCGTCCTGCAACCTGCAACAGCAAAGGAAAATATCAGAAAAACTGTAGGCATATGAAGAACGTGGAGATACATAGCTGTCCTGAGTTGATGGACCTGCGCCTGCGGAGGGCAGCATCGAGGAGGCAATCCTGCTGACACTCGCTGAACATGGCAGTCTGATAACGCGCGAATTGCGGGCGGCGTGCGGTTTTGATGGGCCAAAGATGCGTTCGAAGTTCGATGGTTACGTGACACGTCTGCAGATGGCGTGCCGCATTGTGACGGAGGACTTTGTGTATCCTACAGACAAACACGGGCGCGAATACGGCTGGGGCTGGTCGCTGCTCACAACACCAGAGCCGCTATTGGGCCGCGATCTGTGCCGATGCCAGCGCACGCCCCAGGAGTCGTTCGACCGCATGAAAGCCCACCTCCGCCAGCTCTTGCCAGAGGCTACGGACAAGCAGATCGAGAAACTGATAAAATAAAGTCGTTGAATAAGTGTAATCAAAAAGAGGACCGACAGCTCTTGTAGTCTGTCAGTCCTCTTGTTAGTTTCTCGCTCTTAGAGCGCAATCGGTCCGTATCCCATGCAACTCGTGGTCGTGATGGCCGTCAGGAAGGCCGTGAGCGCGGCTACTATCACCTTCACCGCCACCTCAACAATCCTCTTCTTCATGACTATTCACTTTTCATTATTCACTATTCATTAGCTCGAAGAGCGTTTAGTCTTTGTCAAGATCGGCTCCACCATTACCGCCAGAACTGTAGGTAAAAAGAAAACGACTCACGGGTTGTCCCGTGAGTCTAAATCCGCAAAGGTTAGTGCATAACTTTCTTTTCACCGCCCTGAATATAGATGCCTTTTCGGGGGGCGTTTACTCTTTTGCCTGAGAGGTCGTAAATCACGGCCGACTCATCCTGTGCAGCACGGGTCTGACGGACGGCTGAAGGATCGGTAGCCATTTTGGCCTTGAACTCCTCACGGGCTTTCTTCATCTGCTCGAGGAATCGCTCGCTGGTGTGTAGCTTGGCATAGGCCACAGAGGCAGCAAGTCGGGCTGCGTCAGTATCACTCTGCCAGTGGGCGCCTACCACCACACGATTTTCACCGTAACGGTATCCGCGGGCCATGATCTCGTTGGCTCTGTCGGGATTGATCTCCATCATCAGCAGCGCAGAACTCCAGCCCAGCAGCGTATGTCCCGATGGATGCGACTTGTGGGGATTCAGCTCTTCCTCTAATTCGGGCATGAGCGTATGTTCACCGAAAAGCGCATAGGGGCGTGTGCGACCGTATTTGGTCTTTGGCAGCGTGCAGATGCTGTCACAGGTGGCGGTACCTTCGAGCAACACCTTGTAGATCTCTGGGGTGTCCTCTTTGGTGACCTTCAGACCGAAAGCCTCTTCATATTCCGTGAGAATCGTGGCGAGACCATAGACGGCATCGCGTTTGGCCTGTTCAGCGCGTGCTTCATCCTTGCGCATCTCCTTGCCCCAGTAGTAACGGGTCACATCGTAGGCAAAGCCAGGGGAGTCGTTGGCGGGAGGACCAGGCAGGAACTGCAACATGTCGGGCATCTCTGCCGTTGTGAAATACGCATCGACTTTTTCATCATCTTGTGCTTGGGCGATGCCCATTGTCATACTGAAAACCAGTAGGGATAAGATCTTTTTCATAATCGTTATATTTTTAGTTTCTATTGCCTTGGGGTATCTACATCTGAATTACAGTTTTTTCGCCTGCAAAGGTACACTTTTTATAGATAACATTAATGTATTTATGCGTAATTCTTATAAATAAATACGCAAACCTTTGCATATATCGAGAAAAGTCCCTAAATTTGTAGCCTGTTACGTAACTATTTATTTCAAAACAATGAAGAGCAAGACATGGGTGCTGGCCGCCATACTTATTTGCGTCGCTTGTGTGTTCACATCGTGTTCGTCGAACGACATCAATCCCGTCACTCCGTCTGAGGAGGAAGCGTATATTGGCATCCCCCTCGTCATCCTCGATACCGACATCGGCTCCTCTACTGACGACCTCTTCGTGCTGGAGATGCTCTATTACTATCAGCAGCAGGGACGGTGCAAACTGCTCGGCGTGGTGGTGGACCGCGAGGGTGAGGACTGCGCCGCCTGTGCCGATGTGATGAACACGTATTTCAATAACGGCAATCTGCCCGTCGGCCTCGTCCGTAACGGCATCAAGAATCCTAAAGTATGGATCGACTACAAGGCTCTGCCTACCTATACGAAGGGCGACGGCACACCTATGTTCGCCCGCAGCATCGACGACTACTCGGCACTGCCCGACGGCTGGCAACTCTACCGCCGTCTGCTCGCAGCGCAGCCCGACCACTCGGTGAGCATCTGCTCCGTCGGCTTCACTACCTGCCTCGCTCAGTTGCTGGAGTCCGTTGGCGACGCCTATTCCCCGCTGTCGGGCGTGGAACTGGTACGGCGCAAGGTGAAGTGCCTCTACATTCAAGGCGGCTCCTTCGGCCTGTCTGCCGAGCCTGACTACAACTTCCTTCAGGGCATCGGCTTTGCCAAGACATTCTTCCGCCTCTGGCCCTCCGACGTCGATATCATCTTCGACTCCATGGAGACGGGCAACGGCATCGAGTATCTGCCTGAGCAGGTCGTCAGCGATGTCTCATGGACTAACTATCACCCCATCAAGCAAGTCTATATGACCTGCAACTGCAACACCGGTCAGATGATGTGGGATCCGTTGACCGTCATCAACGCCGTGGAGGGCGACGACCTCTTCATGCTGAGTGATCGCGGCACTGTAGAGCTCAATGACGACGGTATGGTCATCTTCACCTTTTCGGCCACGGGTAACAGCCGTGTCCAAATGCCTGTCGACGACGCCTGGCGCGCTGCCATGCTGGAGATGATCCGCAACGTGAACAAGATACATTGAGATCGCAACTCGTGACATCGTAGAGGCGCTGAAGGCCGACACAGACCGCTTCCGAGACGGTGCCGAGCAAAACGACGACCTCACGATGCTGACCTTCCATGTGACAGATATCGTCCTGAATCATAGGTACTGCTAATTCTAAATCTGCATCCAGTACTGGCGTTCTGGTTCCGGCATCTTTTCGATGGCGTAGCGGAGGGCGGTGCGAGGCATCTCGTGGGCATGCTGGTGGAGGAAGTCGCGAAGGAGGTCCATCCCTACCCTTTTACCCATCTCGCGCAACATCCAGCCCACCGCCTTGTGCATGAGGTCGTGGGGATGATGGAGGTGGATCTCAGCATAGCGCAGGCACCACGACGGGTCGCCCTGCTGCGAGGTCTTCCACGAACAGACGATACTCATGCGCTGTTTCCAAAGGCACGGACTCTGGGCTAATTCGTCCAACACCTTTATCTTATAGTCTCTGTCGCCCAGATTCGACGGCAGCAGGAGCCAGTGGCCGAGGATCTTATGGACGGAGAGGTCGACGAGATCCCAGTTGTTGGCCTGCTCGGCATATTGCAGATACATCGTCAGGATTTCATCGCGACTGCGAATGGCGGCCTCATCGTTGGCCAACCGTTTCGTAGCCAGCCGTTCGAACTTCGCCACAAGAATCAGCAGTCCACAGAGACGAACCTCATGCCAGCGGCTCATCAGCAACGCTGGGATTTCGCTCAAAGGGAAGTCCTTGGGAACGGCACCTACCACCTCGCGCGTCTGTGGCACTTTCAGGCCAAGAAACTGATCGCCCTCACCATACTCACCCGGTCCTGTCTTGAAGAACCGCATGAGGATCTGTCGCTGCGCATCATCCTGCTGCGACTCCATAAATTCTATAATTTCACTTGCTGTCATCATATCGATGGCAAAGGTACAAAAAAGTTGGAGAAGTACAAACGGAAAGCTTAATAAATTTGCAAAAATGACATTGTGTAAAGTATGGGGAGAAGAAAGGATGTGATAGTTTTCAAAATGTAAGTAAAATCGGTAAAAATTGAGCAAAATGTCAGACGGGTTAAATTTTAACGCGAGAAAAGTAAGCAAAAGTTTTGTTGCGATTACAAAATGATATACCTTTGCAGCCGAATTCATACAGATTGACACAATAAAGTAAGGATAATATGACACATTGCAAACTTCAAACGTCACTGTACCAACCCGACTATGAGCACGACGCGTGTGGCGTGGGTATGGTGGTAAACATCCACGGAGGCAAGAGCCACGAACTGGTGGACAATGCACTAAAGGTATTGGAGAACATGGAGCATCGCGGCGCCGAGACCAGGGATAAGACTGGCGACGGTGCCGGTATCATGGTGCAGATTCCACATGAGTTTATTCTGTTGCAGGGTATCCCTGTGCCCGAAAAAGGAAAGTACGGCACAGGACTGGTATTCCTGCCTAAGGACGAGAAGGCACAGCAGGAGATCCTGAGTGTGATGATCGAGGAGATCGAGCGCGAGGGTCTGCAGCTGATGCATCTGAGAACCGTACCCACAAACCCTGAGGTGCTGGGTGTTGGTGCCCGTGAGGTAGAGCCGGCCATCAAGCAGGTGTTCGTGACGGGCGTTTCAGATGAGAATGTGCCTGTATTCGAGCGTACATTATATAAAGTGCGCAAGCGTATAGAAAACCGTATCGACGACGAGGACTTCTATTTCTGCTCGCTGTCGAACAAGAACATCATCTATAAGGGTATGCTGACCAGCGGCCAGCTGCGTCGCTATTTCCCCGATCTGTCGAACGACTACTTCACGAGCGGACTGGCATTGGTACACTCGAGATTCTCGACGAATACATTCCCCAAGTGGAAACTGGCTCAGCCGTTCCATCTGCTGGCCCACAACGGTGAGATCAACACCATCCGTGGTAACCGTGGCTGGATGAAGGCCCGCGAGAGCGTGCTGAGCAGCGAGGCGCTAGGCGACATCAAGGACCTGCGGCCTATCGTACAGGATGGCATGAGCGACTCGGCCAGCCTCGACAACGTGTTCGAGTTCCTGATGATGAGCGGCCTTTCGTTGCCACAGGCAATGGCAATCCTCGTGCCTGAGAGCTTCAACGACAAGAACCCCATCAGCGAGGACCTGAAGGCTTTCTACGAGTATCATTCGATTCTGATGGAGCCGTGGGACGGTCCTGCCGCCCTGCTGTTCTCTGACGGACGCTATGCAGGCGGTATGCTCGACAGAAACGGTCTGCGCCCCAGTCGTTATACCATCACCAAGGGTGGTATGATGGTGGTGGCCAGCGAGGTCGGCGTGATGGACTTCGAGCCTGGCGACGTGGTCAGCAAGGGCCGTCTGCAGCCAGGAAAGATTCTGCTCATCGATACGCAGGAGGGTAAGATCTACTACGACGGTGAGATCAAGGAGAAGCTGGCCAAGGCACATCCCTATCGCGAGTGGCTCAGCGAGAACCGCGTACAGTTGGAGAAGCTGAAGAGTGGCCGTCACGTGGATAACAGCGTAAGCGACTTCGACCAGAAACTCGTGAACTTCGGCTTCGGACAGGAGGACATCGACAAGACCATCATCCCGATGGCGACAGCCGGACAGGAACCTGTGGCTGCGATGGGTAACGATACCCCGTTGGCTGTGATCAGCGACCGTCCGCAGGTGTTCTTCAACTATTTCCGTCAGCAGTTTGCGCAGGTGACGAACCCTGCCATCGACCCCATCCGCGAGGAACTGGTGATGTCGTTGACGGAGTATATCGGCGCCGTAGGCACCAACATCCTGACGCCCGACGCCTCGAACTGTAAGATGGTACGTCTGCCACAACCCGTTTTGACCAACACACAACTCGATATACTATGTAACATCCGCTATAAGGGCTTCAAAACCCAGAAGCTCGCTATGCTGTTCGAGATTGCCCAGGGCGAGGAAGGTCTTCGCAAGGCACTCGACGACCTCTGCCATCAGGCCGAGACCAGCGTTGATGAAGGTGTGAACTACATCATCCTGAGCGATCGCGACATCGACGAGAAGCATGCTGCCATCCCGTCGTTGCTGGCCGTCTCAGCGGTTCACCAATATCTGATCAGCGTGGGCAAGCGCGTACAGACCGCCCTGATTGTAGAGAGCGGCGAGATCCGCGAAACGATGCATGCAGCCCTGCTGCTGGGCTATGGTGCGAGTGCGCTGTGCCCGTATATGACCTTCGCCATCCTCAACGATCTCGTGAAGAAGGGCAAGATCCAGGAGGAATATGCAACGGCTGAGAAGAACTACATCAAGGCTGTGGATAAAGGCTTGAAGAAGATCATGTCGAAGATGGGTATCTCGACTATCCGCAGCTATCGTGGTGCGAAGATTTTCGAGAGCATCGGCCTGAGCGAGGATCTGTTGAGAAGATATTTCGGCACAGAGACGAGCACCATTGGCGGTATCGGACTGAAGGAGATCGCCCGTGATGCGATCCGTCTGCACGACGAAGCATATCTCTTACCTCTTACCTCTCACCTCTCACCTCTGAAAAATCAAGGTCAGTTCTCATGGCGCAAGGATGGTATCCAGCATGCCTGGAACCCAGAGACGATAGCCAAGCTGCAACTCGCCACGCGACAGGGAAACTACGAGAAGTTCAAGAATTGGGCATCTATCGTGGATCATGGCGAGAAGCCGATCTTCATCCGCGACTTCTTCGGCTGGAAGAAGGCTGCCACACCGACACCAATCGACGAGGTGGAGAGCGTGGAGAGCATCGTGAAGCATTTCGTCACGGGTGCGATGTCATTTGGCGCGCTGAGCATCGAGGCCCACGAGGCATTAGCATTGGCGATGAACAAGCTCGGCACGCGCAGCAATACTGGTGAAGGTGGTGAGGACAACGCCCGCTACCACACGAAGGTGGACGGCGTTTCGCTGAGCAGTAAGACCAAGCAGATTGCATCAGGTCGTTTCGGTGTGACCGCCGAATATCTGGTGAACGCAGAAGAAATACAGATCAAGGTGGCACAAGGCGCGAAGCCCGGTGAGGGCGGCCAGCTGCCTGGCTTCAAGGTGAACGAGATCATCGCCAAGACGCGTAACGCCATTCCTGGCATCTCGCTGATCTCTCCCCCACCTCATCATGACATCTATTCTATCGAGGACCTGGCGCAGCTCATCTTCGACCTGAAGAACATCAACCCGACGGCTGCCGTCAGCGTGAAGCTCGTGGCCGAGAGTGGTGTGGGAACCATCGCTGCTGGTGTGGCGAAGGCGAAGGCCGACCTCATCGTGATCAGCGGCTCTGAGGGTGGTACGGGTGCAAGTCCTGCTTCGAGCATGCGCTTCGCTGGTATCTCGCCTGAGATTGGTCTCGCTGAGACCCAGCAGACACTGGTGATGAACGGTCTGCGTAACCAGGTACGCCTACAGACTGACGGTCAGTTGAAGACCGCGAAGGACGTGATCATCATGGCGATGCTGGGTGCCGACGAGTTCTCGTTTGGTACGCTGCCGCTCATCGTGCTGGGCTGTGTGATGATGCGTAAGTGTAACACAAATACCTGTCCGATGGGCGTCGCCACCCAGAATCCGGAGCTGCGAAAGCATTTCGAGGGAAGGGCCGAGTATGTGGTGAACTTCTTCACCTTCCTCGCCCAGCAGGTGCGCGAATACCTCAGTGAGATCGGCGTGCATTCGCTCAAGGAAATCATCGGCCATACGGAGCTCATCGAGGTGAACACGGCCAATGCCACAGACAAGCAGAAGACCATCGACTTTGCCCGTCTGCTGCACAAGCCGGAGACAGACAAGGCCCTCTATTGGGATCGCGGCGCCTACACAAAGGTCAGCGGTGTCAAGGACGAGGAGATCATCAAGGCGGCTGCGAAGGCCATTGATGGTGGCGATGAGGTGACACTCGACTATGCTATCAAGAATACCGACCGTGCTGTGGGTACGATGCTCTCAGGCGTCATCGCAAAGAAGTACGGCGAAACAGGTCTGCCCGACAGCACCATCAAGATCAAGTTCAAGGGCTCGGCTGGTCAGTCGTTCGGCGCCTTCGCCGTGAAGGGTCTTGACATCCGGCTTGAGGGTGAGACCAACGACTATTTCGGCAAGGGTCTCTCAGGCGGACGCATCAGCATTCTGCCGCCTGCCCGCAGTAGTGAGGAATTCCATGCTGAGGATAATATCATTGCAGGTAATACCGGTCTCTACGGCGCCACCTCTGGCGAACTCTATATCAATGGTAAGGTAGGTGAGCGCTTCGGCGTGCGTAACTCAGGTGCCATCGCCGTGATTGAAGGCGCTGGCGACCATTGCTGCGAGTATATGACAGGCGGTCGCGTGGTGGTATTAGGCAAGATTGGCCGCAACTTCGCCGCCGGTATGTCAGGTGGTGTGGCCTACGTCTATGATCCTGACCACACGTTCGACTACTTCTGTAATATGGATATGGTGGAGCTCTCGCTGGTCGAGGATTCTGTATCGCGCAAAGAGCTGCTCGAACTCATCCGCCAGCACTATCTGCATACGGGTTCTGCCCTCGCAGGCCGCATGCTCGACGACTGGCACCGCTATATCGAGGACTTCATCCAGGTGGTGCCCATCGAGTACAAGCGCGTGCTCGAAGAAGAGAAGATGGCACGCCTGCACGAGAAGATCGCCGACATCCAGCGTGACTATTAAATGGTTATTGGTTATTGTTTATTGGTTATTGAAAATTATGGGAAATCCAAAAGCATTTTTAGAGATACACCGCCAGGAGGCGGGCTACCGTCCGATTCACGATAGAATCCACGATTTTGGCGAGGTGGAGCAGACGCTCAACACCCGCGAACGTAAACTGCAGGCTTCGCGCTGTATGGACTGCGGCGTGCCCTTCTGTCACTGGGCCTGTCCGTTAGGCAACAAGGCACCCGAATGGAACGACGCACTGTACAAAGGCGACTGGGAGCTGGCCTTCCGTCTGCTCACGTCGACAAACCCCTTCCCTGAGTTCACGGGCCGTATCTGTCCGGCACTCTGCGAGAAGGCCTGCGTGCTGAACCGCTTCAACCACGAGCCGACCACCAACCGCGAGGACGAGGCTGCCATCATCGAGGCCGCCTTCCGCGAGGGCTACATCCAGCCGCATACCGACATCGTGCGCAATGGTAAGAAGGTGGCTGTAATCGGCGCTGGTCCTGCCGGACTCGCTGCCGCCAACGACCTGAACCTGATGGGATATAGTGTGACAGTGTTTGAGAAGAATGAGGCTGCTGGTGGTCTGCTGCGCTACGGCATCCCCAACTTCAAGCTCAACAAGGCCATCATCGACCGCCGTATCGCCCTGCTGGAGCAGGAGGGCATTGAGTTTAAGTACGGCGAGGCTGTAGAGGTGGACGGCGCGTTTGCAAAGCAGTTTGATGCTGTCGTTATTTCCACAGGCACCCCCACCGCCAGAGATCTCAAGGCCCCTGGCCGCGAACTGAAAGGCGTGCACTTCGCCCTCGAACTGCTCTCACAGCAGAACCGCGTGCTGGCAGGTATGGAATTTTCTAAGGACGAGCGCATCACCGCCAAAGGCAAAGATGTGCTTGTGATTGGTGGTGGTGATACTGGTTCCGACTGTATCGGTACAGCCCATCGTCAGGGTTGTAAGAGCGTCACACAGATTGAGATTATGCCCAAGCCCGTCGAAGGTCCTGAGGATCCGCAGAATCCCTGGCCCGAGTGGCCGCGCACCCTCAAAACGACCTCAAGTCACGAAGAGGGCTGCACCCGTCGCTGGAACATCAACACACTCGAATTCCTCGGCGAGAATGGTAAACTGACAGGCGTAAAAGTTCAGGAGATCGACTGGAAACCGAATCCCGAGGGTGGTCGCCCGATTATGGTCGAGAAAGGCAAGCCCGAGATCATCAAGGCCGAGCTCGTACTGCTGGCTATGGGCTTCCTGAAACCAGAACATCCGCAGTATCCGGAGAATGTCTTCGTCTGCGGTGATGCTGCCAACGGTGCCTCGCTCGTGGTCCGCGCAATGGCCAGTGGTAAGCAGACCGCCGCAAAGGTCGCAGCCTATCTCCAACACAAATAATTAGACATATCCACGATAAAATTTCCCTGATTTCCGCGCGGAAATCGGGGATTTTTTGTACCTTTGCCCCCAATATGGAATCCTATTTGAACACAGAGCATATTGCGCGAAGCACAGATGGTGTGGAGTATCATCCGCTCAAGCCTTTCTTGCCTGAGAATGCGAAGGTATTATTCTTAGGCAGTTTTCCGCCACAGCGCAAACGGTGGTGTATGGATTTCTATTATCCCAACTTCATCAATGACCATTGGCGTATCGAGGGCCAGATATTCTTCGGCGACAAAAATCATTTCGTGGATCTCGAAGCCAAACGCTTCAAACTCGACGAGATTGTGGCGTTCTGTCAAGAGAAAGGTCTCGCCTTCTTCGACACATCCACCGCCATCCGTCGCCTACAAGACAATGCCTCTGACAAGTTCCTCGAAGTTGTAGAACCTACGGACATTCCGGAACTATTGCATCAGTTGCCTCATTGTCGCGCTATCGTTACCACAGGCGAGAAAGCTACGGAAACCTTCTGTGCCTCGCTCAGCATTCCTGCCATACCCAAGGTCAATACCTCCGTTACCATCCCTGACACACAGAATCTCGATGGTGACCCCATTCTCCTTTACCGCCTGCCATCCTCTTCACGCGCCTATCCCTTGGCTTTCGACAAAAAGGTAGCAGCGTATCAGCAGATGTTCATGCAGGCTCTATAACAGAATTGCAGAAAACTCCTTGATTTAGAACCTGTAGCGCAGGCCAGCGCAGAGTGTACCCTTTTCTCCCAGACCAGCCTCTACGAAACCACGGAGGTTGCCGCCGAACTCAATTCCTAAGGCAGTAGCCTGGAACATAAAATGGGTGATGGTCTCATCCTTGGCATCCGGATCGGCCTTCTTTGCTGCATCGTTGACAGACATAGAGGCGAACATCACACCGGCAGAGAGGGCCGAATACATGCCGAAGCTCTTCTTGCGCAGCCAGTTGAACTTCATCGACGGCATCAATGTTATAAAGGTCTCGCTGAGATCCTCCGTGTTGGTCTTTTCGTCTTCAGCCTTACAACTGGCATACACAGCTACACCACCGACAGCCACAACAGGCGAAATGTGGTAATAATACTCTGCACCGATAGGGCCCCACCAAGACCCTTGGTCGCCGGCAGCAGCAGCGAAAGAACTGGTAAAAACCGAGAGAATGTTTGAAGCCGATTCGACACCATAGAATACACCGATTTCGTTTTTCGGCTCGTCCTGTGCATTCGTGTTCATTGTAACCATTATGGTGGCTACTATCAAAAATAATCTTTTCATATTAGTACACATTGATTTGCTTGTGCAAAGGTAAGGCGTTTTTCGGACATCTGCAAATTTTTTGTAGAAAAACTTAGATTTATCAGCGAAGCTCAATCTCCTACCGTTTTCATGGCTTCTAAGACGCTGTTGCCATAAAGTCCCACAGGCTAATATGCTAGCGGATAAGTTAAACTGACACTTTGTAAGAAAAGTTGGGGGATATGCTAGCGAAGTGTAAAATAAATGGCCAAATATGAGGTTGAACGCTTTACAAAATGATATTTATTCGAATTTTCTACAAACAAAAAGGATGGTTTTCTTGGTGGTTATTGTCTTTTTGTATACCTTTGCAATCGAAAAAGTAGCAAAAAGATAGCAAACTTCTGAAAAAGGTATCAATATGACACAAAAACTCAGGTTTACAAAGATGCACGGTTGTGGCAATGACTACATCTATATCAATATGATGGAGGAGAAGGTTGCTGACCCGCAGGCAGCAGCCATCGCATTGAGCGACCGCCACAAGGGCATCGGCTCCGACGGACTGGTGCTGATTGGTTCATCGACTGTGCCTGAGGCAGACTACTCAATGCATATCTATAATGCGGACGGGAGCGAGGCGATGATGTGCGGCAATGCGAGCCGGTGCATCGGCAAGTATCTCTACGAGCGCGGCCTGACGGATAAGACGGAGATACGGCTGTTGACGCTGTCGGGCGTGAAGACGCTGCAGCTCCACGTGACTGGCGGCATCGTGGAGAGCGTGACGGTGGATATGCTCGAACCCGTGTTTGAGAACCAAACGCAGTTTGTGGCTGGTCGCAGTCAGGGGCACGGCACGTTCGTTTCAATGGGTAATCCGCATTATGTAATATTTACGGATTATGTGGACCAGGTGGGAGAGACTGGGCGCTTACTGGAAGCACATCCGGCTTTCCCGCAGCGCTGCAACATCGAATTCGCCTGTGTGCAGGCTGACGGCAGCATCCGCACCCGTGTCTGGGAACGTGGCAGCGGGATTACGATGGCTTGCGGAACGGGCGCCTGTGCGACTGCCGTTGCTGCGGCACTCACAGGCAGGGCTGGTCGCAAGTCGCAGATTGTGATGGACGGCGGTACGCTGAGCATCGAGTGGCGGGAATCAGACAACCACGTCTATATGACGGGGCCTGCTGCGTTCGTCTTCGACGGAGAAATAGAATTAAGCAAACTTCAAACACAATAAGAACTATGGCATTAGTAAACATTCATTTTCTGAACCTCCAGAACAACTACCTGTTCGCCGACATTGCCAAGAAGGTGAACGCCTTCAAGGTGATGCATCCCAAGGCCGACGTGATATCTCTCGGTATAGGCGACGTGACGCAACCGTTGGCACCTGCCGTTGTCGAGGCGATGCATAAGGCGGCCGACGAGATGGGTAGCATCGAAGGGTTCCGCGGGTACGGTCCTGAGCAGGGTTACGACTTTCTGCGCGAGGCCATCCTGAAGAACGATTTCCTGACGCGTGGCGTACATCTCAGCATCGATGAGATATTTATCAACGACGGTGCGAAGAGCGACACGGGTAACTTCCAGGAGCTGCTGCACTGGGATAACTTCATTGGTGTGACCGACCCCATCTATCCCGTCTATATCGACTCGAACGTGATGATAGGTCGTTGTGGCTCCTATCGCGACGGACGCTGGACGAACGTGCGCTATCTGCCGACGACAGCCGAGAACGGTTTTATTCCAGAGTTGCCAAAGGGTCGTCCTGTCGACGTCATCTATCTGTGCTATCCCAACAACCCCACGGGTACGGCGATTTCCAAACAGGAATTGCGTAAGTGGGTGAACTACGCCCTGAAGAACGATGCCCTCATCCTCTATGATGCCGCCTATCAGGCCTATATCTGCGATCCGGAGATCCCGCATTCGATCTACGAGATCCGTGGGGCCCGCAAATGTGCCGTCGAATTCCACTCGTTCTCGAAGACCGCTGGTTTCACAGGTGTGCGTTGTGGCTATACCGTCGTACCGAAGGAGGTGAGTGTGTCTACTTTCGAGGGAGAGCGCATCCCGCTGAACCAATTGTGGCTGCGCCGTCAGTGTACGAAGTTCAATGGCACGAGCTACATCTCGCAGCGCGCCGCCGAGGCGATCTACTCGCCTGAGGGCAAGCAGCAGATCAAGGCCACCATCGATTACTATATGGACAATGCCCACCTGATGCTCACCAAACTGCGTGAACTGGGCTACGAGGTCTATGGCGGCGAGAATGCACCGTATATCTGGATGCGCACCTCAGAAGGCATGGGTTCGTGGCAATTCTTCGAGGCCCTGCTCTATGGTGCGAATGTCGTCTGCACGCCAGGTGTCGGCTTCGGCCCAAGCGGCGAGGGTTACGTGCGCTTCACCGCTTTCGGTAGTCACGAGAAAACAGAAGAAGCATTAACAAGAATAGAAAATTGGACTAAACAGCATTAAAACATTTAGAGCCCCTAGATAAGGGGCGGCTAGAATGCAGGGATTAATTAAAAATTGAAAGTATGGAAGCATTAAGATTTCAGGTTGTCGGTGAGGCATTCAAGAAGAAGCCGCTCGACGTAAAAACACCAAGTGAGAGACCTTACGAGTATTTTGGCAAGAAGGTCTTCAACCGCGAGAAGATGTACAAGTACCTGCCGAAGGATGTGTATGAGAAGATGGTCGATGTCATCGACAATGGCGCACGTCTCGACAGAGCAGTCGCTGACGCCGTAGCCGCTGGTATGAAGCAGTGGGCTGTGGAGAATGGCGTCACACACTATACCCACTGGTTCCAGCCCCTGACGGAGGGCACCGCCGAGAAGCACGACTCGTTTATCGAGCACGACGGCAAGGGTGGTATGGTCGAGGAGTTCACAGGCAAGCTGCTCGTTCAGCAGGAGCCCGATGCCTCTTCATTCCCCTCTGGTGGTATCCGTTCTACCTTCGAGGCCCGTGGTTATTCAGCATGGGATCCCACATCGCCTGTGTTCATCATCGACGATACCCTGTGTATCCCCACTGTCTTCATCTCTTACAGTGGTGAGGCACTCGACTACAAGGCTCCCCTCCTCCGTGCCCTGCACGCTGTGAACGTGGCTGCCGTAGATGTCTGCCACTATTTCGACCCCGCTGTGAAGAAGGTCACCTCTAACCTCGGTTGGGAGCAGGAGTACTTCCTCGTGGATGAGGGGCTTTATGCCGCCCGTCCTGACCTGCTGCTCACAGGCCGCACCCTGATGGGTCACGACTCTGCCAAGAACCAGCAGATGGACGACCACTATTTCGGTTCTATCCCTGAGCGTGTTGCAGCCTTCATGCGCGACCTCGAGATTCAGGCTTTGGAACTCGGCGTACCTTGCAAGACACGTCACAACGAAGTGGCTCCAAACCAGTTTGAGCTCGCCCCGATCTTCGAGGAGACCAACCTTGCTGTCGACCACAACATGATGCTGATGTCGCTGATGAAGAAAGTGGCCCGCAAGCACGGTTTCCGCGTGCTGCTCCACGAGAAGCCCTTCGCTGGCATCAACGGTTCAGGTAAGCACAACAACTGGTCTTTGAGCACCGACAACGGCATCCTGCTGCATGCGCCTGGCAAGACGCCAGAGCAGAACCTGCGCTTCGCCACCTTCATCGTCGAAACCTTGATGGGTGTCTACAAGCACAACGGACTGCTGAAGGCCTCTATCATAAGTGCCACCAATGCCCATCGTCTGGGCGCCAACGAGGCACCTCCCGCCATCGTCAGCTCGTTCCTGGGCAAGCAGGTCAGCGAACTCCTCGACCACATCGAGAAGGCCGATAAGGATGATATCCTCGCTATGGCAGGCAAGCAGGGTCTGAAGATGGACATCCCTGAGATTCCTGAGTTGCTCATCGACAATACCGACCGTAACCGTACGTCACCCTTCGCCTTCACAGGTAACCGCTTTGAGTTCCGTGCCGTCGGTTCTGAGGCCAACTGCGCATCAGCCATGATAGCCCTGAACAGTGCCGTTGCTGAGGCACTCGTCAGCTTCAAGAAGCGTGTGGACGCCAAGATTCCGGAGTTTGAAAAGAAACTGAAGGGTACAGACCACTCTGCCACCTTCCACGCCATCATCGACGTGCTACGCGAGGACATCAAGACCTGTAAGCCCATCCGCTTCGACGGCAACGGCTACAGCGACGAATGGGTACTGGAGGCTGCCAAGCGCGGACTCGACGTCGAGAAGTCGTGCCCGAAGATCTTCGAACGCTACCTCGACCAGGAGAGCATCGATATGTTCGAGAGCCTGGGTGTGATGACGAAGAAGGAGCTTGAGGCCCGCAACGAGGTGAAATGGGAGACCTACACCAAGAAGATCCAGATCGAGGCCCGCGTGCTGGGCGACCTGTCGATGAACCACATCATCCCCGTGGCCACCAATTACCAGAGCCAGTTGCTGAAGAACGTGGAGAACATGGCTGCCATCTTCCCCGTCGACAAGGCCGAGAAGCTCTCTGCCCGTAACATCAAGATCATCGAGGAGATTGCCGAGCGCACCTCCGCCATCGAGAAGGGCGTCGAGGAGCTGGTCAATGCCCGTAAACTCGCCAACAAGATCGAGGACGAGCACGACAAGGCCATTGCCTACCACGACAAAGTAGAGCCGAAGCTCGATGAGATCCGTTATGAGATCGATAAGCTGGAGCTCATCGTTGACGATGCCCTCTGGCCACTACCGAAATACAGAGAATTGCTGTTCATTCGATAACCTTTTTTGGTTGTTTGAAGTTTGCGAGGGGCCCGACACTGTGAAGTTTCGGGCTCCAATTTTTTTTGTTACTTTTGCAGCATCGCATACAATTATTCTGCTTTTTTCACGTTCTATTAATTAGATAAGACATATATATGCTCAATAGACCTCAATGATGATACGCTGTCTCGCTATCGACGATGAGCCATTGGCTCTGCAACAGATTGTAACCTATATCCACAAGGTGCCTTTCCTCGAACTGGCTGCCCAGTGCCAAAGTGCATTGGAGGCTCGGCAGTTTTTAGCAAACGACACGGTGGACGCCATCTTCTGCGACATCAACATGCCCGACCTCAACGGTATGGACTTCGTAAAGTCGCTGGCCTCGCCGCCCCTCATCGTCTTCACCACCGCCTATTCAGAATATGCCGTCGAGGGATTCAAGGTCAATGCCGTCGACTATCTGTTGAAGCCCTTCGGCCTCCAGGATTTCCAGCGTGCCGCCAACCGTCTCAAAGAGAGGAAAGAGGAAAGGCTACGGGTAGGCGAGCTCTGCTCGGGAATGAGGGGAAAGAGGAATGAGGATACTTCTGCTGCAGACATATCTCTTAACTCTGATATTCTCTTCCTCAAGACCGACTATCGCATCGTCAAGGTCAGCATCTCCGACATCCGCTATGTCGAGGCCATGAGCGAATACCTGAAGGTGTGGCTCGAAGGTGAGCAGAAGCCCATCATCACCCTGCTGTCGATGAAGAAGATGGAAGAACGGCTACCCGACTCTTTCATGCGCATCCATCGCTCCTATATCATCAACCTCAACAAGATTCAGGAGGTCAACAAGAACCGCATCATCATGGATGCCGAGACCTATCTTCCCATCGGCGACTTGTATAAGGAAAGCTTCCAACGCTATTTAGACACGAAATTCTTAGGTAAATGAAACATATCAATATGAGATACGGAATCATCGGCACTGGTGCCATTGGGGGATATTACGGAGCCAAACTGGCTCATGCAGGTCAGGAAGTACATTTCCTGCTGCGCAGCGACTATGAGTATGTGAAACAGCACGGTCTGCAGGTAGACTCCTGCGACGGCTCGTTTCATCTGGATGAGGTCAATGCCTATCAGCATACGGAGGACATGCCGCCGTGCGATGTGGTGCTCGTGTGCCTGAAGTCTATCAACAACGGCAAACTGCAGTCGTTGCTGCCACCATTGCTCCATGCCCATACGCTGGTGGTGCTCATTCAGAACGGCATTGGTGTGGAGGAGGATGTGCAGAAGATGTTCCCCGACGTGCAGTTGGCTGCCGGACTGGCCTTCATCTGTTCTGCAAAGACGGAACCCGGCACTGTCAATCACCAGTGTTATGGCAGCATCAACCTGGCTAACTACTCCTGCAAGGACGAAGCGCTGATGCAGGCTGTGGTCGATGAGTTCCGTCAGGCTGCCATCGAGACAGGACTGGTGGAATATCATGAGGCACGATGGAAAAAGGCCGTATGGAACATGCCGTTCAACGGTATGACCGTAGCCCTGCACACGCAGACAGACCTGTTGCTGAAGAACAAGGCGACCCGTCAACTGATCCGCGAGCAGATGATGGAGGTGGTCAGTACTGCCCAACACTTAGGCGTGAAGAACCTTGACGAATCGTTTGTCGACAAGATGATAGAGACCACTGACGCGATGACACCCTATTCGCCGTCCATGCGACTCGACTACGACTTCCACCGCCGTATGGAGATATATTATCTCTACACCCGTCCTTTAGAGATTGCCCGCGAGGCAGGCTTCCGTATGCCGAAACTGGAGATGCTGGAGGCCGAGCTGCGGTTCCTTGAAGAAGAACGCTTGAAGTGTTGAAGCGCACCGCCTTGTAGGTATCACCTTATTCAGGGAAAGAATACACCAGATACTGAGCGTTGGGTTCAGTGGGATAGTTGGTGAGTCGTCCAGAGCGTGTTACGAACGACAGGATGCCACTGTATACGCCCTTGCCGAAGATGAACTGATCGCCGTAGATGTTGATGTAATGAATACGTCGGGCGTCATAGTTCAGAAGCCGTTCTACATCCATGACCGGCATGCCGTCGATCAGAACCAATGAGGGTAAGGTTTTATTGTACTGGTCCTGTTCTGTCTGGACCATCAGCTGTTGTACGCCATTGAATTTCCTTTTCGAGACACATCTCACATATTCAAGCAGCACCTCTCTGATGGTCAGGAACTGACGGTATTCGTCAAGATTGTAGGAGAGATAGGGGCGGATGCCATAGATGGTTTCGTCATAGTCTAATGGCTTTCCTTCTTCGGCCGTGTCGTCCGAATTATCACCCAGTTTTATTTCCCGTTTGGCAGGTGTAATGGCTATCTGATGCCGCTGCATGTCGAGGGAGCGGGCTTCCACCTCGCTGCGTTTGTAGTGGAACACGAGATGAGGGAGCCGCTTGGGGAGCAAGGTGGCAAAAGGACTGATCATTTCAATGGGCAGACTCTCGCCGGTAGAGGATACGGCACTGAGCACCAACGGCAGTTTACCGTGGATGCCGTAGGTGTAAAAGACGGCGGTGGAGTCGTCGACCATCTTTCCCTCAAAATAATGTATCTGCTTGCCGATGATGCTTAAGGAAGGCAGAATCTGGCTGCCTTTGTAAGTCTTGCCGCCATAGACATTGCTGACACGTGCCTTGATGATATGTCCTTCTATCTCGCGCTCATCAACGGCCTTCTGACTTACCAGATCCGCCGTTCCATCAGCCGTCACTCCGCAACTATCACCTGTCACCCACTTGATATCGTCATCGGCACTCTTGTAAAGCGGATTGACGATGGCCACAAGCTGCTGAGACAACTGGGCGTTGTCGCGGGTATAGACTGACAACACATAGTAGCCGCTATGGAGGTGGGAAGGCAGTTCTATCACACCTCTCCCCTCCCCGCCTTTAAGACCTACCACAACGCCGGCAGCCAGACCATGCGCGTCGCACAGTTCGGCATAGGCTATCTGGGCATTAGCGTCCGTCACGCTGACCTGCATCGCCTCACCAGCAAGATACCAGGGGCGATTGGTCTTGATACGAATGGCAGATAAAGGTAAAAAGGTAAAAGGGTAAAATAGTAAAACACTTAACACCCAACACCTTAAACCTTTAATTATGTTTCTGATATTTATACGATTCATATCACCTTTTTTTACCTTTTTACTTTTTTACCTTTTTACTTTTTTACCTTTTTACTTTTTTACCTTTTTACTTTTAATAGCTATAATCCTCGTCTAATGACCAGAAGTCGGGCTCTTCTGTATAGGCGCCTCTCTGTCTGACATCGAGTTGATACTTTGTTGCCCAAGCCGTATTCAACGGTCCTCCTCCATTCATTCTGTTATCCTCCCATTCGCAGAGGTACATTCCCTGACGGGCTATTCGTACGCAGTCGTCTATGGAACAGTCTTTGAGCCAGACGCGTTTGTCACCGTTATAAATGCGGTTGATAGAGAAATCACGAGGATCAAAGAAAAACCTGTATCTGGCGGTATTCATCGTGCACCCTATAAACCCTATCACGGATTTGTGTGCCGTGAGGCAATGGATATTGGATGGCAGGGCAGACGGTAGCGGTGTGAACAATCCTCCCATCTCAGAGCTGGCCTGTCGCAGGGCAAGTTCATACTCATATTCATCCTTTGAGATGGCACGCTGTTGCACCAGTCCGCTATATTTGTAATAGAGACGCTCATCGCTATTGTCAATGTCGTAAAGCTTGAGTCGTTGGATGTGATGGCCGTCATAATGGGTGCTGACTTCCACCTGGTTACTCGAGCCTATGCCATTCCTCCACCCACGTTCAGGGAATATGCCGATGGAATCGACCTTCTGCCTTTTTTCTATGTCGAAATACACGTAGGTGATGTAATCCGGATGCACTTCCCAGGTCTCAGTGTATGACCAGGAATAGTAATTTGTCTTGCCTGCCTCAAAGGGAGCCTCTGGGGTGACGAGCACATCGATCTGGCTTTCCGGTGTGTTCTGCACCCCTACAACGCTTGCTATCTTCTCTGTGCGGAGAGGTTGCTGAGGTTCTGATTCATAGACCTCACCATCCGCCTCAATATGCAGATAATACGCTACGTCAGGATTAAGCTGGTCAATCCAGCAGGCGTAATAGTCATCGGTGGCCTGCGCCTTGTATTCAGAGCCGTCGCTGCCGTGTACAGAAACACTGGCTCCCGTGACCATCCTGGCTGCATGGGAAGCCCTCAGATCCTGTGTGTGCGACAGGTAGAACTTATTCAATTCCCCAGAACATATCGTGCCTTCGACAACGAGCAAGTTGGAATCCTTATCAGCAATGTCCGCTTCGTATTCATCAACACAGCCTGACAGTGCGAAAAGTAAAAAGGTAAAAAAGTAAAAAGGTAAAACCTTTATACCCCATGCCTTTGAACTTCCACATTCTTTCTCTTTCATATCTTTCTTACCTTTTTACTTTTTTACCTTTTTACCTTTCTTAGTTG
>Ga0247610_10000678_pt1 | contig 46563 bp, 41 predicted proteins | sample 174DNAGHGhighgp2_FD_193483 | JGI IMG/M metagenome (GOLD analysis project Ga0247610, IMG submission 193483) | Sheep rumen microbial communities from Palmerston North, Manawatu-Wanganui, New Zealand - 1742 DNA GHGhigh gp2 | ecosystem: Host-associated > Mammals > Digestive system > Stomach > Rumen...
TATCTACAATAATTCAAAACACCTAATACATACCTTTACACTCCTAATATACCATTATATTTTTTATTTTTCAATCACTTTTTTGTAAATTTTGTCATATTGACTCGCGAAATATACCTTTTTGTATAAATTGGACTTTAAAATCGTATCTATCTTGGAAAACTAGCTATTTTTCCTGAGCAAAATATATAAAGCACCTGCCCCACCCAGTGCTTCAGACGGATTCTTAAAAGCTAAAATTAAAGGACTTATTTCTGAACAAGTCAGCCAACCGGGTACGGATTTCCTTAAAACACCACGTGTACTAAAAAGTTCACTATCAATTCCTTTACCGGTTACAATTAAAACACATCGTTTCTGCTCATTATAAGCTTTTTTAATAAAATCACACACCTTATCAAAAGCATCTTTTTCTGTTATTCCGTGCAAATCCAACACAGCAGACGGCTTAAATTCCTCTCTCTTAAAACGCTTAGCAAGACTACCATCCATCTGCGAAAAATCATCTTTTTTAACGGATTTACCTTTTTTCAAAACATCAAAAGCTACCGTCTGCACTTTATCTTTGCGAAATTCTACCTCTTTAGGTGTAATATCATCTACATGACGATTTGTTTTAAGTCTTTTTACACCTTTGACAGCATCAGACCAACTTTCATTATCTGTCATAAATTTTAACCTCCGCACCTTTCGGTATCAAAATATAATACTGACCGGAAGAATTCATGCGCCCTGCTTCATTCAAAGCATCTTCACCATGTCCCCAAAAATAATCTCCGCGAATTGCCCCTTGTATGGCACTACCGACATCCTCAGCCATAACCATCTTATTTATCTTAGAACCGTCAGGGGCTTTTGTTTCCAGCCACATCATCGTTCCAAGCGGTATATATTGCCTATCGACCGCCATACTGCGACCGGCAAATAAAGGCAAGCCCATAGCTCCTATCGGCCCTTCTGCATCAACAATCTTATGAAAAATAAATCTATCATTCAAAAGCATACTTGCTTTTGCTTTATTACCATTATTTTTTAACCACTTTCTGATTTTTGGCATAGATGCTTCACTAGGCTTTATGAGCTTCTTTTCAAGCAAAATAGAACCTATACCTCTAAACTTATGACCATTATTCTCCGCATACCCGACACGAACCTCTTCACCATTTGGTAAAGTCGCCACCGCCGCACCTTGAATTTGCATAATAAATATATCAACATCATCGTCACCCCAAAGAACAACCGGAGCATCTAATAAACCTTTATCTATCTCTTGACGAGTATAATATTTAACCAATTTACCATTTTTAACACGCCCGATAAGCCGTTGGTTAGGCAAATTAGTATCAAAATCACGTAAATTAACTTCTACCAAGTCATTCGGCTTACCATAAATAGGATACTTATATTTATTATCTTTTTCATAACTGGCACGAATATTAGCCTCATAATATGAGGTAAACTTTCCTTCTGTACGCCCATTGGCAATCACGGCATAAGGTTCAAAATTATTTTCTATATATTCTTTTAAATCTTTTTTATCATTAATTTTCGCAATCCGCTGACAATGATTCTTATACTCACTCAAAGAATATTCAAAATGCTCACTTTTCAGAGTTTGCCGCGGATTCTTAACAAGTGCACCACAAACATTTTTTATTGCTTTATCAAATAAATAAAAATCATCATTTCGCCAACCGGACAAATCCGAAAAACTACTTTTTTGCAAAGAAAATTTATCCGAACCAATGCGTTCTCCGCTATGACAAGCGGTTAGTAACAACAATAAGAAAAATATCAGTCCGCGTCTTAACATTTCTTCGTTGAACACAATAACCAATTATTGACTTTAGGATTTAGACTTTTTTCAAAAGTCCAAACATCTGAAATTTTTTGCACATAGTTTTCATCACCCTCTATGACTTCTCCATCGGCATTTTTTAAAAGATTAACCTGCTCACTGACAAATTTAACCACCAAATTAACTTTATCCTCTCCAACAAAATGAACCGATTCTACATCAGTCTCCACAAAACCGATTAAATCCGTTTCAGCTGTCAAACCTTGTTCCTTGCGCTCGTTGATAACATTTTCAAACTTCTTAAGAAGCTCTTTATTAACCAAACCGGAAAGTGTCTTCGCATCACCTTTGCTAAAAGAGGATAAAATCAATTCAAAAGCTTTCTGTGCACCTTGGATAAATCCTTTCTTATTAAAATTAGGAATTTTTGCTAATTCTCTATCTAATGGTGGAAGTTTATCCAAATCAACCGATTCGGCTATATTGTTATCAACATTTTTCTTCATTTCTTTATACATTTTTTCAAATTGTTCTTTTGAAACCATTATAACCTTCGTTTCTTCAGAACCGGTTCCTAAGATATTCTTTAACCGACTGAAAATAAAAACAACCAAAACTAACAAAAATATAATATCCAAATATTCTGACATTTTACACCTCATTTATCTTAACAACCAATATAGCTCAAATATCTTTATTATCAACTATTATATTTGACGTATAAAATAAAACTATATATAGTATCAAAAACAATGATTAGAGAAAGGATTATAACAATGGATAAAAAATCTGCAAATAATGAAATATCTATTAATATGCAATATATTAAAGATATGTCTTTAGAAATACCACACGCACCGCAAATTTTTACAAAATTAGCCACTCCGCCTCAAATCAATATTGATTTAAATATCGATACAACAAAATTAAATGAAGAACAATATGAAGTAACACTTAATCTTAAAATTAATGCTAAAGAAGAAAATGAACCTTTGTTTATTTTTGAATTAGCTTATGCTGCTGCTTGCACTATTAAAATGCCTGAAGAACAAAGAGAGCCGATTCTCTTTATCGAAATACCAAGAATGCTCTTCCCATATGCAAGACAAATTATTTCTTCCAACTTATCTGAAGCTGGATTACCGCCGCTTATGTTAACACCTGTTGATTTTGCAGCTGTCTATATGGCAAAAAAAGAACAACAAGCAAAAACTACAGAACAGAAAAAAGCAGCAAGCTAAAATGAGATTGGCTTTATTTCAACCGGATATTCCACAAAATACTGGAACCCTCCTACGTTTAGGTGCGTGTTTAGATTTACCTTTAGATATTATTGAACCTTGTGGATTTATCTTTAATGAAAAAGCTATGAAGCGCGCCGGTATGGACTATTTGAATATAGTTTCATACCGACGCCATAACTCTTGGTTGGATTTTCTATCTTACCGCCAAGAGCATCCTGACGAATATGGAAGAATTATTTTACTAACAACACATGCAAGCCAACCCTATACAACCTTTAAATTCAAACCTAACGATATTATATTAATGGGCAGAGAAAGCGCTGGTGTACCCGAAGCCGTTCATAATATAGCAGATTCGCGTTTACTTATACCTATGAACAAAAATGCCCGCTCTATTAATGTTGCTCTATCTGCTGTTATGGTTATAGGGGAAGCATTAAGACAAACAAACTTGTTTCCGAAACCATAAAATTAAAAAAAATTAAAAATTTTTCATTTTAGGTCTAGATTTGTTTCAAAAAATATGATATAGTCAACACGTTTCTAAATTAATTATACACATCAGGAGGTAATCTAATATGAAAAAAAATCCTGTTGCTACTTTCAACTCTGGAGAATACGTGGTTTACCCCACACACGGCGTTGGTAAAGTAACAAACATAGCAAAGCAGACGATTGCCGGCAGCGAGTTGGAACTATTGGTCGTTAATTTTGACAAAGATAAAATGACCTTGCGTGTTCCAATGGCCAAACTGGAAAAAGTCGGTTTACGCAAAATTTCAGATGAGACCACCATGAAAGAAGCTTTAGCTACCCTTAAAGGCAAGCCAAGAGTGAAAAAAATTATGTGGTCCAGACGTGCTCAGGAATATGAGAATAAAATCAATTCCGGAAATCCTGTAGCTGTTGCTGAAGTTATTCGTGACTTACATCGCAGTGAAAATCTGGCTGAGCAATCATACAGTGAACGTCAAATTTATGAACATGCCTTAGAGCGTCTTGCCAGTGAAGTTGCTATTTTTGACAACTGCTCAACAGAAGACGCCAATAAAAAGCTATTGGACATCGTTTCCAGTAGAAATATTTAGTTTTTCATTTTAGTAAAAAAGAGAGGTTTTTAACCTCTCTTTTTTTGAGCCTCATAAATAAAATTCTTTATTTACCTTCCGGAATAAGTTTACCATCTAAAGTATATTTTTGGATTTTTGCATTAGTACGCAACTCTTCAAAAACCTCAGCTATAGCTTGCTGAGAAACCATGTTCTTTAATTGAGGAGCTAATTCTTCTAATGCAACCGGCTTAGAAGCTCTGGCATCTTCAACCAAAATAACATGATAACCGAATTCTGTCTTAACCGGAGTCTTAGAATACTCACCTTTTTTCATATTAAATGCAGCATTAGAAAACTCTGGCACCATCATATCTTTTGTAAAGTAACCCAAATCAACGGCTTGATCTTTAGAATATTCTTTTGCCAACTTTTCAAAATTACCGCCATTATTTAATTTATTAATAACTTCTTTTGCTTGAGCTTCAGAATCAACTAAAATATGTTTTGCATTAACTTCCTTTTGGCTTTCAAATTTGGATGTATACTCATCATACAACTTCTTAACGGCCTCATCTGTTACTCTCTCATCAACCATTTTTTCCAAATACAACTTACGAGCCAAGTCTTCTTTTGCTGTAACAAGTTGTCTTTGGTATTCTGGAGTTTCTTCTATTTTTGCTTTTTGTGCTGCTTGATAAACCAACTTACTATTTACAAAAACATCTAAAGTTTTTGCATAGAACTCGTCAAAAGGAACTCTATCCTTAATTTGCGGATGATCAGCATAACTTTGCTTCAAATCATTAATATAAATAGTTTCGCCATTAACATTTGCAGCAACACCTTTTTCATTACCTGCATTGGCATTATATACCTTAAAGGATACAAAAGATGCGACTGCAACAACAACTACTGCCACTGCACTAACCGTAAAACCAACGATTCTCTTTTTCATCAGAAACCTCCAAAAATAAAAAATTACCATTCTCAGGAGTTATATATACTTATTTATAAAATATTCCAAGTATTTTTTATTTAGCTGTATAACTTCTGTTGATAGTATTGACTTTATATGATAAAAACACTAAATGTAGCTAAAAAGATTTATAATATTAAGGTAAAACAATGCTAGCAGGAATTATACGTAAAATTTTTGGCTCTGCCAATGATCGTTTTGTAAAAAAACAATACAAACTTGTAGAACAAATTAACGCATTAGAAGATGATTTTATTAAACTTTCTGATGAAGAACTAAAGAATAAAACCTTAGAGTTTCGTGAACGCTTAAAAAAAGGAGAAACCTTAGATGATATTCTACCGGAAGCATTTGCTACCGTTCGCGAAGCAGCCAAAAGAACTTTAGGGCAAAGACATTATGATGTTCAACTAATCGGTGGTATTGTTTTACACAAAGGTATGATTTCTGAAATGAAAACCGGTGAAGGTAAAACTTTGGTTGCCACCCTCGCTGCCTATCTGAATGCTATTGAACAAAAAGGCGTGCATATTGTCACCGTAAATGACTACTTAGCTAAACGTGATGCGGAGTGGATGGGACAAGTTTATCGTTTTTTAGGCTTAACGGTTGATTATGTTATCCATGAAAAAGATGACGAACAAAGAAAAGCCGCATATAATGCAGATATTACATACGGAACCAACAATGAACTTGGTTTTGATTATCTAAGAGATAATATGAAATTTTCACTTGATGAACGAGTTCAACGAGATTTTAATTATGCTATCGTTGACGAAGTTGACTCAATTTTAATAGACGAAGCCAGAACTCCTTTAATTATTTCCGGTGCGGCAGAAGATTCATCTGAAAAATATATCACTGTTAATAAAATCATCAAAGATATCAATGCTTCAGATTATGAAAAAGACGAAAAAGCTAAAAACGTGACTTTAACCGAATTAGGTATGGAACACGTTGAAAAACTATTAAAAGATGCCGGATTAATTACAGATGGCGGTTTATATGATATAAAAAATGTACAACTGGTTAATCATGTTAACCAAGCCCTTCGCGCCAACATTATGTTTATCAAAGACGTTGATTATCTCGTTCGCGACGGTAAAGTTATGATTATTGATGAATTTACCGGTCGTGTAATGGAGGGCAGAAGATATAGTGATGGCTTACACCAAGCTTTAGAAGCAAAAGAGGGTGTTGAAATCCAATCAGAAAATCAAACCCTCGCTTCAATTACTTACCAAAATTACTTCCGTTTATACCCGAAATTAGCTGGTATGACTGGAACAGCGATGACTGAAGAAGCAGAATTCGGCGATATTTACAATTTATCATGCGTTGAAATTCCTACCAACAAACCTGTTCAACGTATTGATGAACACGATTGTATTTATCGTACAGAAAAAGAAAAATATAAAGCTATTATCGACACAATCAAAGAATGTCACTCTAAAGGCCAACCTGTTTTAGTAGGTACGACATCTGTTGAAAAATCAGAAGTTGTTGCCTACCTTTTAAAACAACAAACAGATATAAAATTCGAGGTCTTAAATGCCAAACAAGATGAACGCGAAGCCGATATTGTTGCTGAAGCCGGTCGTTATGGTGCTGTAACTATTGCCACCAATATGGCTGGACGCGGTACAGATATCCAGTTAGGTGGTAATCCTGATGCTACCTTAAAGAAACGTTTAAAAGGAAACGAAACCCCTGAAGAAATCAGCAAATTAAAAGAAGAAATTAACCAGGAAATTTCTGAAAATAAAGAAAAAGTCTTAAAAGCCGGCGGCTTGTACATCTTAGGTACAGAACGCCATGAAAGTCGCCGTATTGATAATCAATTACGCGGTCGTTCCGGACGTCAGGGAGACCCTGGACAATCTAAATTTTTCTTATCTCTTGAAGATGATTTAATGCGTATATTCGGCTCTGAAAGAATGTCAGACGTCTTAAAACGACTTGGTCTTCCGGAAGGCGAAGCTTTAGTCCACCCATTCATCAGTAAAGCTTTGGAAAAAGCACAACAAAAAGTAGAAGAACGTAACTTTGATATTAGAAAAAGTTTATTAAAATACGATGATGTAATGAATGAACAACGTAAAGTTATCTACGAACAACGCAAAGAAATTATGTCAACCGATGACTTGTCGGAAACCATAACTGATATGCGTCACGATTATTTAGCCGCAATATGCAGTAACAACGTTCCATTTGGAACAGCCCCGGAAGAATGGAATATTTCCCAACTTAAACAGGATTTATTCAATACCACTGGCATTAGTCTTCCTATAGAAGAATTTACCAAACAGCCGAATGTTGATAGCGAGGATATTATAGAAAAAGTTAACGAATATGTTGATACTAAATTGACTGAAAAAAATGCAGATATCGCTCCACATTTTATTCACCTTGTAGAAAAAAGCTTTTTCTTACAAACACTTGACCAACTTTGGAAAGAACATATCGCAACATTAGATTTAATGCGTCATACCATTGTTTTAAGAGCTTACGGTCAAAAAGATCCCCTTAATGAATATAAAAAAGAAGCATTTAATATGTTTGCTGATATGTTGGATTTGTTAAAAGAAAAGATAACCATTTTAATATGCCATATGTCTATCAAACAAAGCAGTGAACAAGACTTAAGAGAACAAGAAGAAAAACAAAGAAATCAAAAAATGAACGCATTTCATGAAGATTTCAATGCTAACCCGGTTGCTCCTGAAAATAGAACCATAGAACAAATAAAAAGACCGGAATGGGGAAATGTTGCTCGTAATGCACCCTGCCCTTGCGGAAGCGGAAAAAAATATAAACATTGTCATGGAAAGGTTGCTTAAACTAAAATGTCCGAGCCTTTATTAGTTATCAAAGATTTACACGCACAAGTTGGTGATAAAGAAATCATCAAAGGATTAAATTTAACCATAAACAAGGGGGAAGTTCATGCTATTATGGGACCAAATGGCGCTGGAAAATCCTCCCTTTCATACGTTTTAACCGGTAAAGATGGTTATAATGTTACCTCAGGAAGTATTACTTTTAAAGGCCAAAACCTACTCAATCTTTCTACAGAGGAACGTGCGCAAGCCGGAATTTTTCTCTCTATGCAATTACCTGTTGAAATTCCCGGGGTTGTAATTTCAAACTTCTTAAAACAATCCTTAAATTCTATCCGTAAAGCTCATAATCAAAAAGAATTAGACACTATTGGTTTTATGAAAGAATTAAAAACAGAAGCGGCAAAACTTAATATTCCGCAAGATATGCTGAAAAGATTCGTAAACGTCGGATTCTCCGGTGGAGAAAAAAAACGTTTCGAAACACTGCAAATGGCTCTGTTAAAACCTGACTTCTGTATTTTAGATGAAATTGATTCCGGTCTAGATGTAGATGCATTAAGAACTGTTTCAGAAGGAGTAAACGCCTTACGCAACGATGAAAATTCTTTTCTAGTAATAACTCACTATCAAAGACTTCTTTCGCAAATTGTACCTGATGTCATCCATATCTTTGCCGATGGTCACATTATTAAAACAGGTGATAAAACACTTGCTCTCGCAATAGAAAAAGACGGTTATCAACCTTTCTTACAAGAGAATTAATATGGATTCCCCCTTGGTAAAAAACATTGAATTGTTACTAAATGATAAACCCGCAATCTATGCTTTACGGGAAAAAGCAAAAAATGCTTTATTATCTCAGGGATTTCCCTCAAAAAAAACAGAAGCATGGAAATACACCGATATTACCCCGATAATTGAAAAAAATTTTGATATAAATAACTCTGAACACTCTTGTTCCTGTGATTGCTGTCATCATAAAGAGGAAGAATGTAAATCTGTAATAGAAATACATTTTTGTAAGGGACAACTCCATATTGGAGAATTTAATACACCAAAAGGATTAAACATTATCCCCCTGCCCTTAGCTCTATATGAAAATTTGGATGAATACAAAAAATACATATTCAAAAGTTTTGACATAGAAAAGCATCCTTTTGCCGCATTAAGCGGCATATATTTGGAACAAGGTATATGCATAACTGTTGAAAAAAACACAAAAATACAAAAGCCAATCATTATAAAATATAAACAAAACGACTGCCAAAACTTACAAATAAACCTTCATAATTTTTGGATATTAGAAAAAGATAGTGAAATAGAAATTTTAGAAGAATTTTCATCAAACTCTAAATCTTGTTATTTAACAAACATTGTTAATGAAATATATCTCAAACCAGATGCCAAACTAAACCATTATAAAATTCAAAAAGAAAACTCTGAAGCTTATCACATTGCACTAAATGCAGTAAAAATACAGAACAACGGACTTTATAAGCAATACTACTTATCTGAAGGAGCCAAAATTAGCCGTCAAGAAACATTAATTAATTTGGAACAACCATATGCCTCAACAGAAATATATTCTGCCTACAAAGCAAAAAAAGACAGCTTAACGGATATAACAACAAATATAAACCATTTGGTTGAAAACACAAACTCTAATCAATATGCAAAAGCTGTTTTAGAAGAGGATTCCACCGCTATTTTTCAGGGAAAAATCCATATTGCACCAAATGCAATTAAAACATCCGGACAGCAACTACATAAAGCTTTGTATTTAAACGAAAATGCAGTGTTAAACTGCAAACCGGAGTTGGAAATTTATGCAGATGATGTCAAATGCTCTCATGGCGCAAGTTGCGGAGAAATAGATAACGAACAACTATTTTATCTAACATCTCGCGGCATTAACAAAAACACGGCAATAAACATGTTAACCCAAGCGCATTTAGAAGAAATACTAGCACTTATTCCAAATGAAGAAATCAAGAAATTATTTATCTTCAATAAATAATTTTTTCTCCTGAAAATACAAACTTGCTGAAAAAACAGCAATAATACTATATACTACAAAATAACAAAAAAACTCGCTCACAAAAACACTAAGCCATAATGGTAGTCCATTATTAAAAACAACACCTAAAAGCACCTTTGTAATATAAGCAAAAATTATAAAATAAATGAAAAACCACGATATCGGCTTATAAATGTTATCAAAAATAATCCAAAATGTCTTATTTAAAGCAAAAAATGATCCACCTTGCAGAAAATGCTGAAAAACTACAAAATTCAGCAATAAAATAATTGCAAAAACAATAATAGAAGAAACTAAAACAAAAAAGGCAAGTTCCATATGCCAATCTGGAGTCGGTTTACGTACATTCAAAAAATATATTCCCATGCTGACAATTACCCACAAACCGATATACAACAAAATAACCGCAGCTGCTTTCATATCCTTTTTAAAACATTTTAGCCTCAGTAAATCTACAAACCCCAAATTTTTATCAGAAAGACCTATTTGCCAACGATTAAAAACAAAAACCATACCCATAAAAGTGACAATTAACGCACTTAAAGACGTCGCTAAAGAATCTGAACAAAAGATATAAGCACCTATTTCCGGACTTAATTCACAATAAAGACTATGACCACTTAAAACAACAAATAAAGAAACAAAAAAAGAAACACAACTAACCAACAAAAAGAAAACTTTTGAATGTTCTGCCACACTATTCAAAGGAAAAGTAAGTCCCTCAACAAAAGGTAATACATTTTTTTTATTTTCCTTATTATTCATAAAAAACATTAAACCCTCCTAATCAAATTTCTTTAACAGATGAAACACCCGGTATGCTTTTTAAACGTGTCAGCATCATACTATCCGCAAACGCAAAACCACCATCTAACTCTATCCTAACATCCCAATCTTCCAAAGTTGGTTCTAAATAAACCTTATTAACACCCCTTTTATCCGTATACAAAAGCTTCTTTAATTCTGAAACCGCGGAGACATTATCTATAGTAATAATAAGACCTTTTGCTTGCTCTGCAATAGCTTGGTCTATAGTTTGTACACTATCTATCATAATTCGAGGATTTTCTTCCTCTGATTGCTTATTTATGGTCACTTTAACCAATAACGGACAACCCGAAATAATAAGTTCTTCATATTTAGCTAAACCATCAGAGAACAACATTCCTTCAAAATCACCTGTTGTATCAGAAAGTTTAATAAAAGCATATTTATTACCGTTTTTACTAATCCTTTTTTGAAAACCTTCAACACAACCGGCAATACGAGCTTTGATACTATCACCAACTTTAATATTTGCCATAACCTCTTGACAAGACTTAACGCCTAATTTTTTCATACTTTCAGCATAGACATCTAACGGATGTGCCGATAAATAAAAACCGATTGCAGCCGCTTCTAAGCGCAGCTTTTCCAAATCCGGCCAATCCGGCGCATCAGAAAGCTTAACTTTAGAAGAGTATTCTTCAACCCCAAACAAAGAAGATTGCACACTTGTTTTCAATTCTGTTGCGGAAGAAATATTTTTCAAAATCAAATCAATATTAGCAAAAAGTTTTCCTCTTTTTTTCTCTATACTATCAAAAGCACCTGCCTTAATTAGCTGTTCTAATTGTTTACGATTAAGTTGTTTTGCATCAACACGATTTATAAAATCAGAAATATCCTTAAATTTTCCACCTTTTTCTCTAGCTTCAACTATGGCATTCATATTAGATTCGCCAACACCTTTAATAGCCCCGAGCGCATATCTAAGTTTGCCATTTTGCACACTGAATTTAGCCAAAGATTCATTTATATCAGGTTTTAACACCTCTATACCTAAAACCTTACATTCAGCCTTAAAACCAGCAAGTTTATCTGTATTTGTAATATCCAAATCCATAACCGCACACATAAATTCGACCGGAAAATGCGCTTTAAGATAGGCTGTTTGATAAGAAACAAGAGAATACGCTGCTGCGTGGGATTTATTAAAACCATAAGATGCAAATTTCTCCATTTGATCAAAAATGCTTTTTGCAACATCTTCATCTATACCGTTTTTAACAGCCCCTTCTGTAAACATTTTGCGCTGTTTAGGGATTTCATCGCGCATTTTCTTACCCATAACTTTACGCAACTTATCAGCGCCACCCATCGTATAACCACCAAGCTCACGAGCAATCATCATAACTTGTTCTTGATAAACCATAATTCCATACGTTTCTTTTAGGATTGGCTCTAACTTAGGATGCAAATATTGTATTTCTTCCTCACCATGTTTACGTTTAATAAACGTTGGAATATTATCCATCGGCCCAGGACGATATAAAGACACAATAGCTATTAAATCCTCAAATCTATCCGGGCGAATTTGCTTATGAACATCTTTCATTCCTGAAGATTCAAATTGGAAAACAGCTGTTGTTTTACCATCTTGCAACATCTTATACGTATCCGGGTCATCTAAAGGTATGACCTCCATATCCAAATCAATACCTTGAGCTTTTTTTATCCAATCAACGGCTCTCTGAATAACTGTTAAAGTTTTAAGCCCTAAAAAGTCAAATTTTATTAAACCGGTCTCTTCAACATATTTCATATCATACATGGTTACCGGCATATCTGCACGAGGATCTTTATATAACGGAACAAGTTCTTCCAAAGGTCTGTCACCAATAACGACACCGGCAGCATGCATACCGGAATTACGATACAAGCCCTCTAATTTTATCGCAATTTCAAAAAGTTTATTCACTTGCGGATCATTTTGGCGTAATTCCTCAAGTTCCGGCACCATTTCCAACGCTTCCGGTAATGTTGGATTCTTCCCCTGTGCTCCGGCAGGTATCATTTTAGAAATTTTATCCGCTTGAGAATAAGGTATCTGCAAAACACGTGCCACATCACGAATAACAGCCTTCGACTGTAACTTACCATAAGTAATAATTTGAGCAACATGGTCAAAACCATACTTATTTTGCACATATTCAATAGTTTTATACCGATTCTCTTGGCAAAAATCGACGTCAAAGTCCGGCATATTAACACGTTCCGGATTTAAGAAACGTTCAAAAAGTAAATCTAATTTTAAAGGATCTAATTCAGTAATTTTCAAAGACCAGGCCACAATGGAACCCGCACCGGAACCACGTCCCGGACCGACCGACACTCCATTATTTTTTGACCATTTAATAAAATCTGAAACGATAAGAAAATATCCCGGAAAACCCATTTTTTTAATAACACTGAGTTCATACTCCAATCGAGCATAATATTTCTCATCAATTTCTTTTTTCTGCTCAGCTGTCATTCCTTCAAAATACACAGCTTTTTGCATTCTCTCATCTAAACCTCTATATGCCTCTTCGGTAATAAACTCATCTTGAGTTTTACCGTCTGGACACTCAAATATAGGCAATAAAGGATCCACTTTTTTAGAAAGATAATTACATAATTTTGCAATTCTAACCGTATTATTAACCGCCTCCGGCAAATCAGAAAAAAGCTCAACCATTTCCTCTTCCGAACGCAATCTGTTATTTATAGAAAAACGCCTCCGATTCTCATTAGAAACATATTCACCGGCAGAAATACAAACCAAAGCATCATGAGCCTCATACATATCCTCATCTAAAAAAAACACTTCATTTGTAGCAACCAGCGGAATATCGTATTTATAAGCAAAACCAATAAAATCTTCTTCTGTTTGTTCTTCTTTAGAAAGACCTATTCTGGAAATCTCCATATAAAGTCTATCCTTAAATATTTCCTTTAGTTGACAAGTAAAATCCTCAGCTTCTTTTTTCCGATTTTCTAAAAGTAAACGCCCTATTGTTCCCTCTACGCCACCGGTTAAAGCAATCAATCCCTCATTAAAGTCTCTAAGATTTTGTAATGTAAGTTGCGGTGCCCATCCTTTTTCTGTATTATCCAAATAAAATCTCTTCATAAGCTTCATGATATTACTATATCCGGTAGCATTCATCACCAATAAAATAATTTTATCTGGCTCAAGTTCTCGTCCTTTAGATTTCATAACATCATCAGAATCCGAATTCCTAAGTAAAAACTGACATCCTAAAATAGGCTTAATTCCCTCATCTGCCGCATATTTAGAAAAAGCTTTTCCCCCAAACATATTTTGAGAATCAGTAACCGCAACCGCAGGAACCCCCATATCATGCAATTTATGGATAAGAGTTGGCAGCATAATAGCACCTTCGGCCAAAGAATAAGCCGTGTGAACTCTTAAATGCACAAATTTTGGGTCTTTCATTTTTTATTTCCTGTTAAAATTACCTTAAATCTAACACAATTATTAAATATCTCAACAGTTTTATCTCTATATAAAACAAAAAGAGGGTTGTATCACTACAGCCCTCTTAAAATTTAAAGTCCAGATTTTTTTATTCGGTAGCATTTTGATAAACATCTTTTGCTTCGTCGAATCTTACATTTAAAACCCTTCCAAGCTTAGATGCCGATTCTGCTGTATTTACAGCTGCTGTATCTTTAACGCTACTACCAAGCATTGCTTTTACTTCATCAATTTGCTCATCTACTGTTAAACCTTTAGAAACCCACCAAAAAGCAGATATTCCACCCAGAATAACAATAAGCCCCAAAATAAAATAAAAAAATCCTTTCATAATATATACCTTTCAATTTTATTTTTTCAAAATTGATTTACCGGCATAAATAGCAGAATCACCCAATTCTTCTTCAATACGAATAAGCTGGTTATATTTTGCCATTCTATCTGTACGAGACATGGAACCTGTCTTAATTTGGCCACAATTTGTAGCAACGGCAATATCAGCAATTGTGGTATCTTCTGTTTCGCCGGAACGGTGAGATAAAACAGCAGTATATTTATGACGTTGCGCTAAATCAACAGCCTTCATTGTTTCTGTCAATGTACCGATTTGATTAACTTTAACCAAAATAGAATTAGCAACACCTTTTTCAATACCCATTGCTAATCTCTTTGGATTCGTAACAAACAAGTCATCACCAACTAATTGAACTTTATCACCCAAAGCATCTGTTAGAGCTTTCCAGCCTTCCCAATCATCTTCAGCCATACCGTCTTCAATAGAGAAAATTGGGAATCTATTGCATAAATCTTTATAAAATTCAACCATTTGAGCTGATGTATAAGACTTACCCTCACCTTTCATTTCATACTTACCGTTCTCATAAAATTCTGAAGAAGCAGCATCAATTGCCAAAACAACATCTTCACCCGGAACAAAGCCTGCGTCTTTAATAGATTGAACGATAAAACTCAAAGCTTCTTCTGCTGATTGAAGATTAGGAGCAAAACCACCTTCATCACCAACATTTGTATTATGACCGGCAGCTTTCAAATTCTTTTTCAATGTATGGAAAATTTCTGCACCCATACGAATAGCTTCTTTAATAGAACCGGCAGAAACAGGCATAATCATAAATTCTTGAATATCGATAGGATTATCTGCATGTTTACCACCATTTAAAATGTTCATCATTGGAACAGGCAATGTACGAGCCATCGTGCCACCAAGGTAACGATATAAAGGCATACCCAATTCATCTGCTTGAGCTTTTGCAACAGCCATAGAAACAGCCAAAATTGCATTTGCACCTAATTTGCCTTTATTCTCTGTACCATCCAATTCAATCATAGCAGTATCAATATCAATTTGGTCTTCAGAATCAAAACCAATTAAAGCATCACTAATTGCATCATTAACATTATTAACAGCTTTTTCGACACCTTTACCCATATAACGACTTTTATCACCATCACGCAATTCAACGGCTTCATGTACACCTGTAGAAGCACCTGACGGAACTGCTGCACGACCAAATGCACCTGATTGCAACAAAACATCAGCCTCAACTGTTGGGTTTCCTCTGGAATCTAAGATTTCTCTGGCAAAAATATCAACTATTGTACTCATTATTATACTCCTAAGTTAAAAATTAAGTTGTACCTAATATAACTTCTGTTCATCTAAAGTCAAGACAGATTCTAAGCATAAACAAAATCCTTGTAATTTAATAAAAAGCATTTAGAATTACAAAAAAAGCAAAGGAGAAACAATATGTTTACAATGAAATGGCATTATCGTTTTATGGAAGTAGCAAAACTTATTGCTACCTGGTCAAAAGATACATCAACCAAAACCGGCGCTGTTATTGTTGGACCGGATAAAGAAATTCGCGCCACCGGATATAATGGCTTTGTGAGAGGTGTTGATGATGAAGTTATAGAACGTTTTGAACGCCCAACAAAATATGATTTCTTTGAACATGCTGAAAGAAATGCTGTTTATAATGCTTGCCTTTGTGGTACTCAAGTTAAAGGCTGCGTCCTGTATGCCACACACTTTCCTTGTACAGATTGTACGCGTGCTATTATTCAATCTGGAATTAAATTAGTTGTAACAAATCAGCTAAACATCGATAAAAACACCCCTCAAAATACTTGGCGTGACAGAATTTCTTATTCTGAGCAAATGTTAAAAGAAGCTGGTGTTGAACTCTTAATATTACCACCAAAAGAATAAAAAAACTCTTTCTATCGTCTTTAAAATCATTAATCCGTACTTATATTGCAACTACATTAAGCTAAATACTTTGTTTGCAGAGGAGTGATAAATGAAAATTTTAATAATGGACGAACAAGCTTTATTTAGAGATGGTTTGGTTTTACGCTTAAAACAAATTGATGATACCCTATCAATTATACAAACCTCCAATATTTCAGAAATGCAAAAAATACTATCTAAGGAATTAGACATTGATTCCGTAATCCTTGATATAGATATGCTTGGAATAAACACCGCCGAAATCATCAGTAAAATAAAAACATCACACCCTAATACGAAAATTATTGCCATATCTTCATCAGAAGACACAAAAAACATAAAAAAAATACTTTCTTTCGGAGTAAAAGGATATATACCCAAAAAACTAGATAGTAACATCTTAAATGGTGCATTAAAATTAATTTTAGATGGTGGAACATATATTCCATCAGTGCTATTAGATAATTCTTTGAATTTAAATAATAATCAATCACCTTGCAATCCTTTAAAGAAAAATCTAACTAATCGACAATCTCAAGTTTTAGATTTAATTGCCCAAGGTAAATCAAACAAGCAAATTGCTTACGATATGGGAGTATCAGAAGCTACCGTAAAACTTCATATCAACGCTTTACTTCGCTCCTTAAAAGTAAACAATCGCACACAAGCAGTTATTACAGCACAAAAAATGGGATTAATTTAATTATTTGCCACATATTTAATCAATTTTTACTTTTAATGCCTACACTGTCCCTAAGATAACCTACCGGAGAAAAGATATGCTATACATCTTTATTGGTTTTATTTTAGGGACTTTAATCCCTTATACAGCGCGTCGTTTTGCAAAAATTATGTTGCAAACCCCAACATTTGCTTATGCTTTATATTATTTATGCATAATAAAAAAACGTGTATCAAAACAAAAAAGATTATCCAACCATAAATATATAACTCTTCGCAATCACTATTTCATGAGATCATTAGGATACGGTATCATCACATCTGCCTTAACTTTTTTAATATCAAGTGTATTCTCTCCTTCTGAATCCCCATGGTTTGTATTTTTCGTAATTATACTACTTAATTTAATGGAAATAGATAAAAGAATACAATATTTACCGGATATATTAACATCACCTTTGCTTATTATGGGTTTTACATATGCTGTATTTGCAGGAAACCTTCTCGGAGAAAACACTATTGAAGCCACAGAAAATAGTGCATTAGGAGCTGTTTTTGGCTACTTTATCCCTGTTATAGCTTCTCTCTTATTAATAAAAAAATATCCTAATAACTTTGGAGGCGGAGATATAAAAATACTGGCAGCTATAGGCGCTTGGCTAGGTTTGACAAGTATACCTTATGTTATTCTTCTAGCTTGCGCAATATTTGCCGTTTCATGTTTTATAAATAAAAAACGTGCCGGCGCTTTTGGACCGGCAATCGTTTTAGCTTCTTTATTAATGTTGTTCTATTTAAGATATTAACTTTGTTTCTTTTCACTCGGCAACGCTAATAAGAACATTAAAGCTAACAAACCCAAAAAAGGTATAAGCAATAAAAAAATCCACCAACCTGATAGGCCGGCATCATATAAACGACGCCAAATTAATCCACAACAAGGGATAGCTAGAGCTAATAAATAAACAAAGAATAAATATGGAAAAAGACTTACAAGCCAACCAATTACAGTAAAAAATAAGAAAAATAACCAAAAAGGACGCCTTGAAATACCGCCTTTAAAATTATAGTACTGAGCTTTAATGTACTCCACAAAATATAAATTAAAAGATTTCGTCAGTGTATCATTATCAACATTTTTGAGTTTTTTTAACTCTTCCAAAAAATCTTTAAAAATACCTTTTCCTAAAGCTTTAATTTTATTAATATCTTTCAATGATTTTATATCCATTTCTACCTCCTACATTCATATAAAATATTAATATTTATATTAATCTATTTTCAAATAAAAAGAAAAAAATATATACAAAAAAGCGCCGAGCTTTCACCCGACGCTTCTTTAACTACGCTAAATATAAATTAGCAAGCCTTCTTGCAACAACAACCATCTTGAGCTGCATCAACAGCTTTTGGTTGACCTTTTTGCTTAACAGCAGCTTGAGCTGCAGCCAAACGAGCAACCGGTACACGGAACGGTGAGCAAGAAACATAATCCAATCCACAGTGATTGAAAAATTCAATAGATGCAGGATCACCACCATGTTCACCGCAAACACCCAAGTGAATGTCCGGATTTGTGCGACGACCGCATACACAAGCACGTTCAACTAATTTACCAACACCATCAACATCAATAGATGCAAACGGATCAGCAACATAAACACCTTTTGCTCTGTAGCAATCTAATATAGCACCTGTATCGTCACGGCTCATACCTAAAGTTGTTTGGGTTAAGTCGTTTGTACCAAAACCAAAGAAACCTGCAGATTCGGCAATATTTTCAGCTTGCAAAGCAGCTCTCGGTAATTCAATCATTGTACCAACAAGATATTCAATCTTCTTACCTTGCTCTGCAAAAATCTTCTCTGCAGTGGTATCAATAATATTCTTACAAATATCTAATTCTTTCTTAGAACCAATCAAAGGAACTTCAATTTCAGGAATAACTTTAATTCCCTTAGCTTGACATTCCAAAGCTGCTTCCAAAATAGCACGAGTTTGCATTTCGCAAATTTCCGGATATGTAACGGCCAAACGGCAACCACGGTGACCAAGCATCGGGTTCAATTCATGCAATTTTTCAGCACGATTCTTAACTTGTGCCAAAGTCATACCCATCTTATCTGCCAATTCTTGCATTTCAGCATCTGTATGTGGCAAGAATTCATGCAACGGTGGATCAAGCAAACGAACTGTTACCGGCAGACCATCCATAATGGTGAACAAATCGATAAAGTCTTGTTTTTGATATGGCAATAAACGAGCCAAAGCTTTGCGACGACCCTCTTCATTGTCAGATAAAATCATAGCACGCATATCGGCAATGCGGTTTGCATCAAAGAACATATGCTCCGTACGAGCCAAACCGATACCTTCTGCACCAAAATCACGAGCTTGTTTAGCATCTTTTGGTGTTTCAGCGTTTGCACGAACTTTCATAGTTTTGATTTCATCAACCCAAGTCATCAGCTTACCGAAATTACCGGTCATTTCAACTTGAACTGTTGGGATTTTACCTTCAATAATTTGGCCTTTACCACCATCTAAGGAAACCCAATCACCTTCTTTAATAACAACACCGGATTTTGTGCTCATTGTTTTAGACTTATAGTCAATTACAATGTCATTAGAACCGGAAACACAAGGAGTACCCATACCACGAGCAACAACAGCTGCGTGAGATGTCATACCGCCACGAGCAGTAATAACACCTTGAGAAGCATGCATACCACCAATATCTTCAGGAGATGTTTCATTACGAATTAAAATAACTTTTTCACCTTTAGAAGCCCATTCTTCTGCATCTTCAGCACAGAAAACAGCACGACCAACAGCTGCACCAGGAGATGCCGGAAGACCGGTAGCAATAACATTCTTCTTTGCTTTCGGATCTAACATTGGGTGCAATAATTGATCTAACTGGTCTGCACCAACGCGCATAATAGCTTCTTCTTTGGTAAGCATACCTTCTTCATACATCTCAACAGCCATACGAACAGCAGCTGCAGCAGTTCTTTTACCATTACGGCATTGCAACATCCACAATTTACCATGTTCAATAGTAAATTCCATATCTTGCATATCTTTATAGTGTGCTTCAAGCTTATTACGAACATCAACCAATTCTTGATAAAGATGAGGCCATGTTTCTTCCAAAGAATTACCTTTACCTTGAGAACCCATCGGTTGCGGTGTACGAATACCGGCAACAACATCTTCACCTTGAGCATTGATTAAATATTCACCATAGTAAACATTTTCACCGGTTGCAGGGTCACGAGAGAAGCAAACACCGGTAGCGCAATCATCACCAGCATTACCAAATACCATTGTTTGAACGTTAACAGCTGTACCCCAATCACCTGGAATATTATTCAATTTACGATACGTAATAGCACGATCAACCATCCAAGAACCAAACACAGCACCAATACCTGCCCATAATTGATCCCAAGGATCTTGCGGAACAACTTTACCAATCTTTTGACCGATTGCTTTATATTGATTTACTAATTCTTTCAAATCTTCGGCTGTCAAATCGGTATCAGATTTATAACCTTTGGATTTTTTCATATTTTCCAAAGCTTCTTCGTACAATTCCAAATCTGCACCCAAAACAACATCTGAGAACATTTGTAAGAAACGACGATATGCATCATATGCAAATCTCTCAGAGCCGGAAGCTTTAGCCAAAGCTTTAACTGTTTCATCATTTAAACCAAGGTTCAAAACTGTATCCATCATACCTGGCATAGAAACTCTAGCACCGGAACGAACAGAAACAAGCAGAGGATTCGTTGCGTCTGCAAATTTTTTACCCATAATTCCTTCAACATATGAAAGAGCAGAACGAACTTGATCTTTCAAATCTGCAGGATAAGTTTTATTATTATTATAGTAATATGTACAAACTTCTGTTGTTACTGTAAATCCCGGAGGAACAGGCAAACCAACCTTGTTCATTTCTGCCAAGTTAGCACCTTTACCGCCAAGGAGATTACGCATGGAGGCATCGCCTTCGGCTTTGCCGTTACCAAATGTATATACCCATTTACTCATGGTCTATCAGCTCCTAGCTTAAAATAAGTTAAAACAACCGCACACAAAAAGAAAAATAATCGTTTTGTCGCGGCAGAACGAAAATTCTGGGCTAAATTTATATCACTAATTTAGAATATTCAAGCAAAAAATGCGCTAATATTATTTTAAATTCAGAGAGATACAGTTTAAAAATCAATTATCTTCAAACAAACAAATTTTATCGGATTTTGATAATAAAATATTATCAGATTTGAAGCAATTATAATATTTCTCAACATTTTCCGATTTCTTATCAAAAAACCAATACGTATCAATATACCAACGAATTTTATCATATATACGCACTGTTAACTCTATTTTTTTAGCTTCATTAAAGCTTTCAGACCATATTCTTTTTAAAAGATTTCCATATAAACTAATTCCTTCCCAAAATATATCTTCATTCATATAAGAAGTTTGTGTTATTCCTTTGGAATTATAACGATAATAATATATTGTTTTATCTGTTATTGCAATTTTATGAGTATAAAGAGCAACCAAAGAGCTAAACCATACATCTTCAAACCATAATTTTTTTTCATAACTTCTAATATTATATTTTTCTAAAAAAGCTTTTTTATAAATTTTATCCCATTGCTGACCAAGATTACCTATTAAAAAATCAATATTTTCAATAAAACCTTGTTTAATATAAGGCAGGGCAAATGTATAATTATATTCTCTTTGTTTATCTGAAAATTTTACTGTGTGTATGATAACAGCCATATCCGCATTATATTTATCAGCAACCTTATAAAGCTCTTCAAAATAGTTTTTAGAAACATAATCATCACTATCAACAAAGCCTATATATTCTCCTCTGGCTTTATCTATACCAAAATTACGCGTTTTTCCTACACCTTGATTTTCTTGATGAAAAATTCTGAAACGCTTATCATTTTTTGCATATTTTTGCATAATTTCATACGATTTATCTGTGGATCCATCATCAATTATAATAAATTCAATATCTTTAAGCGTTTGCTTTTTTAGACTCATCAAACATTCTTCTATATATTCTTCAGTATTATACACTGGAACAATCACACTAACTTTAGGTAAAGAAAAAATATAAAATAGAACAATGACAACTAAAACCATTACTAAAACAAAAAAAACAGTAATAAATTTACTTAATTTCATAACTTCACCACTGCACTATGTCTATAACCGGTATGATTTTCATATCTGTATGAAAAAAACAAATTTTTTCCCTCACCGCAAGCTGTACAATATGGGCACACATCTATTTGTTCTACACCACATTCTATAAGCTGCTGTTTATTAATACCTTTTAAATCTACAAAAAATTTATCATTTCGTTTTTCAAACAAACCTTGTGTATTTTCAACAGTTTTATAGAGTTCTTTATAAACATCTTCTCCTACATTATAACAATTTTTACAAATTGCCGGACCAATAACAACTTTAATATCTTGCGGTTTAAAACCATAATCATCTACTAATTTTTTAACAGAAACTTTGGCCATATTTTGCGCCGTACCACGCCATCCGGCATGAGAAATCATAGCAACATCATTACAATAAAAAACAAGAGGTGTGCAATCTCCAAAATTCATAAAAGCAGCACCCTGCCCCTCTAATAATAATCCATCAGTTTCTTCATAAAAATTTTTATTTTCTAGAATTTTTTCTATATTGACACCGTGTATTGGCTGACTACAAGCTGGAATACATCCTAAATAATTGATTAATTTTTTTACATTATAGGACATATTTTCATCTTTTGAAAAAATACAAAATTCTCTGGTTGTAAAAAAGCAATCAATTTCTTTTATTAAATCTGAACGAACAATTCTTTTATCTGCAATCTTATCAAAATAAAACATTATTTAGCCTCAGAAATATTTTCTTCTATTTCATCAGATATCCATAGAGCATTTTTAATATTTTTTTCTAAAAAACTATGATGTGCAATATTTTCCTCTTCTGTTAAAGCAAAAATCCTTGGTTCGCGATAAATTCTTTTATTATCTACAACATTTAAATTTATTTTTTTCTCTGTATGAGGTAAATTATCTAGGTCCATTGTTGGTTCAGCACCACCCAATAATTCAAGATAAACTTCTGCTAAAAGCTGAGCATCAAGCAATGCACCATGAAATGTACGAGCTGAATTATCAATATTAAACCTTTTACAAAGAGCATCTAAATTATTTCTTTGACCAGGAAACTTAGCTTTTGCAATCTCTAAAGTATCAACAACTCTATCCCATTTATATTCATTATAACCTAATTTTGTCAGCTCATAATTAATAAATTTCATATCAAAGGGTGCATTATGAGCAACCAAAACACCATCATCACCAACAAAATCTATCCAATCTTGAGCAACCTCAGAAAAAATAGGAAAATCTTTTAAATATTCGGTTGTTAAACCATGTACTTTAACAACTTCTTCTGGAACTTCTCGCTCTGGATTAATATATTGATGATAAGTCTTTCCTGTTGGTACATGATTAATCAATTCCACAGCACCAATTTCAACTAATCTATCACCTGTTGTTGGATCAAAACCTGTTGTTTCTGTATCAAAAACAATTTCTCTAATACTCTGCATAGCTACTCAAACTTTCTACAACTTCTAAAATACTTTTTACTAATTTTCTTTTTTCTACACCGGTATTAATAATAAAATCAACTTTTTTTCTTTTTTCAGCCATAGACATTTGTAATGTATCTATTTTTTCAAAATCTTCTGCTGAAATATTGTCTCTTTTCATAACACGCTGCTTTTGTATATCCTTATCAACATCAGCCAAAAGAACAAAATCAAAATATTTATTCCAATTCATTTCATATAGTAAAGCCACATCAACAAAGACTAATCCTTGATTTTTATGAGTACGTATAATTTTACGCAGTTTTTTTTCTAAAAAAGGATGAATAAGACTTTCTAATAATTTAAGTTTTTGTGGATTATTAAAAACCAAAGTCCTTAGTTTTCTTTTATTAAAATAACCATTATCAAAAACATCCGGAAAATTATTTTGAATAACACTTAAAAAATTTGCCTTACAATAAAGATATTTAACCCATTTATCTACATCATAAACAAGAAAGCCCTGCCCTCTTAATATATTAGACAAAGTCGTTTTACCACATCCTATAGAACCTGTTATTGCTGTAAGTATCATATTTACCTCAAAATTTTTTTATTATGCACATATTGAAAGTCATTTGTGTATAACTATATTATTTGAACAATTAATAACAAATAATACTCACAATCCAAAAAAATAAACAAAACTTATTAACATCTTTTATAAAAATATACCACCTTGTTAATTTTGTTTATAAATAAATTTACCCACAAAAATATATTTTAATCAAAAAATTGTTTTAAAAACAAATTTTTGGATTCCTACACAAACTTTTAAACAACACTTAATATTTATGGATAAAATTGTTTATAAAAACTTATAAACATATTTAACAGGTATAAACAAATAACAAAAAATAATTTTAAATAATAATTGATAAAAAAAGCTGTGAATAAAAATTTTTCCAAAAATATCCGACAATATATATAATATTTAAAAATTGACTTTAAAAAAAAGAATATATATAAAACAAACTATCTGATATTCAAATTCTTTAACCTTAAAGGTATTTCCCATGCATTTAAAAGATTTAAAAGATAAAACTCCTAAAGAGTTACTTAGTCAGGCAGAAGACTTAGGTGTAGAAGATGCTTCTTCTATGCGTGTACAAGATCTAGTTTTTGCTATTATGAAAAAAGTCGCTGAAGACGATAATATTATATATGGTGATGGCGTTATAGAAGTTATGCAAGATGGATTTGGTTTTTTACGTTCTGCTAAATCTAATTATTTAGCCTCTGCCGATGATATATATGTATCACCTCAACAAGTAAAAAAATATGGTTTAAGAACAGGTGATACTGTAGAAGGTGAAATAAGAGCACCTAAAGAAAATGAAAGATATTTTGCTTTAACAAAAGTTAATACAATTAACTATGATGATCCTGAAAAATCAAAGCTGAGAGTTAATTTTGATAACTTAACACCTCTTTATCCGACAGAAAAATTAAATTTTGATATAATTTGTGGTGAAAAAGATTATACAACGCGTGTTATTGATTTAATATCTCCTCAAGGTAAAGGTCAAAGAGGTTTGATTGTTGCTCCTCCGCGTACCGGTAAAACTGTTATGCTACAAAACATAGCCCACGCTATTGCAACCAATCATCCGGAAGTATTCCTAATTGTTTTATTAATTGATGAGCGCCCGGAAGAAGTTACTGATATGACTCGTTCAGTTAAAGGTGAAGTTATATCATCAACTTTTGATGAACCGGCAACACGTCATGTCCAAGTTGCTGAAATGGTTATAGAAAAAGCAAAACGCTTAGTAGAAAATAAAAAAGATGTTGTTATTTTATTAGATTCTATAACCCGTCTCGGTCGTGCATACAATACTGTTGTACCATCATCAGGCAAAGTTTTAACTGGTGGTGTTGATGCTAATGCTTTACAACGCCCAAAGAGATTATTAGGTGCTGCACGTAATGTAGAAGAAGGTGGTTCTTTAACCATTATAGCCACAGCATTAATAGATACCGGATCTCGTATGGATGAAGTTATTTTTGAAGAATTTAAAGGAACAGGTAATTCAGAAATCATATTAGATAGAAAATTAACAGATAAACGCCTCTTCCCGACAATAGATATTACCCGTTCCGGTACACGTAAAGAAGAACTTTTAGTCGATAAAAATACTTTAACAAAAATGTGGGTTCTGCGTCGTGTATTGATGCAAATGGGAATGACCGACGGTATGGAATTTTTACTTGATAAACTTCGTCAAACCAAAGATAATCAAGACTTTTTTGAAAATATGAATAGCTAATTTAAACACTGTATTTAAACAAAAAAATCCGCTTGAGTTTAAGAACTTTTAGCGGATTTTTTTTTTCAATTAATTCAAAGATTAAAATTGTTGATGATATCTATCACCTCTGTATATGTTGGCATATTTTTCCCATCGTAGGAAAAATAATCAAAGGTCTTATTTTCAATAATCCAGTATTTATTATATCAATGTATTAGTTTATCAGCTATAATTTACATATAATATTTTCAACTTCTTTCATATTAAAACATATATTCTTGACGCCTAAACTTTTTACTCGCTCAATATAATCATCGTTATGATACATTTTACTACCTAAAAATGCGATAACATCAATACCTGCTTTATTTGCTGCTGTAATACCAGCCACAGAATCTTCAATAATTACGCAATCTTCTTTTTTTTCATTCATTTTTTCAGCAGCTAATAAAAATATATCAGGCGCAGGCTTTCCATTTTTTACCATATCAGATGTAAATAAATTATCATTATTAAAATATTTATTCCAAAAACCTATAACTTCTAATTTTACAATAGTCTTATTTTTAACACCGCCGGTTGCGATACATTTTTTAGGTAATTTTTTTATTAGATTTTCTACACCATCAAAGACCTCTAAACCATCACGATGCATAGATTCTATATCAATTTTGATTTGTTCATCCCAAAATGCGTCATCAGTTATATATCCCATTTTATCTAAAATTTGGCGTTTTACTAGATCACCTGCTCCTCCGAAATATTTATTTGTATCTTCAAAAGACCAATTGAGATTAAATTTATTATTTAAGGAAATCATTCTATTTTTAATCCATATTTTTTCACTGTCTGCAATAACACCATCAAAATCAAAAATAACTAATTTTTTATTCATTTTGTAAACTCCTTTTTTTCATATTTATATTATATTGCTTAACAAAAAATTTATTAAACATTTTAATTTGACTAATTAAGAGTATTTTGTTATATCGCAAAAAAGAGGTAATAAAATGGATAATAAAACAATATATGCTTTATCAACAGTTTATGGAAAATCTGGTGTTGCGGTAATTCGTATATCAGGGAATGAATGTTTAAATATAATAAAAAAAATAACAAATATTGATATAAATGAAATAAAACCGAGATATGTATATTTTTCAAATATTAAAGATAATGTTTCACATGAAACAATAGATAAAGGTTTAATTTTATATTTTAAGGCACCACAATCTTTTACTGGAGAAGATATTTTAGAAATACATTGTCATGGTTCAAAAGCTGTTTTAAACAGTGTATTTAAAACTCTTAATTCTCTTGATAATCTAAGATTAGCTGAACCTGGAGAATTTTCTAAACGTGCTTTTTATAATAATAAAATGGATTTAACAGAAGCTGAAGGTTTAGCTGATTTAATAGATGCAGAAACATCAGAGCAACAAAAATACGCTATTAAACAAATGGAAGGTAGTTTAAAAAATCTATATTCCATGTGGAGAACTGATTTGGTTAAAGTTCTATCTTATTTAGAAGCTTTTATAGATTTTCCAGAAGAAAATATTCCTGAAAATATATGCGATGAAATATTAAACACTGTATTTAAAACTAAAGGAGAAATAGCAAACCATCTTAAAAATAATGTTGTTAATGAGCGCCTTAAAGATGGTTTCCATATAGTTATAGCTGGATCTGTTAATGCTGGTAAGTCAAGTTTGATTAATGCTTTAACTAAAAAAAATACAATGATTGTTTCTGATATTGAAGGTACAACCAGAGATTCTGTTGATGTTAGCCTTGATATAGGTGGGTATCCGGTTGTTATAACAGATACCGCAGGAATAAGACAAACGGATAATAAAATTGAAAAAATAGGCATTGAAATAGCTAAAAATAAAATAGAAAATGCTGATATGATTATAGCTTTATATGATGCCGAAATTGGTAAATTTGATGAAAAAATTTTACCAAAAAATAAAAAAGATATTATATTTGTAGCAAATAAAGCAGATAAAATTTCAGACATAAAAAAAGAAGAAATAAAAGAAAAAAAACATATTTTAATATCTGCTAAATTTGGTGAAGGTGTTGAAAAACTTACTGATTTTTTAATTAATAACTTAAAAGAAAAATTTTCTTCTTCTACAGCACTTATTACACGTTTAAGATATCGAAAATCTTTGGAGTGTTGTCTGGATAACTTAAATAATTTTTCCTTAGATAAAGAAATAGAATTATCTGCAGAAGATATACGTTTGGCATGCCGTGCAATAGGAGAAATTACTGGAGAAATTAAAATTAGCGAAGTTCTAGACAACATATTTGGTAGTTTTTGTATCGGTAAATAAACACTGTATTTAAAAATTTGTAACAAAGCCAGATAAACAAAAGTGTTTAGAAATTTTCTTATATTCATCTTTTGTGCAAGAAAAAATAGTAGCCCAATCTGGCTTTTTTATGTCTTTATTGTAAGTTAATATATAATCTAGAATATCACAGTATTTATAAAATTTAATCTGAATATTTTTATCATTATATTTTTTTATACATCGCAAAATGTTAATCATTCTTTCAAATAAATCAAACCTATTCAGATGAAAAAATATATCAATATGAAACAATTCTATGAGTATATTTATTTCTTTTTCCTGAATTTGAAAATTATCATTTATTGAAATTAAATTTAAAAAAGTGTGTAAAAAAGCTTCTCTGATAAAACGATAATGAAAAATAGATTGTCTTTGATTTAAGTAAATCAAATAATCAAGAATATTAAGACAGAATAACTTATCATCATCAGTTTTTTTTGATAAAATACTTATGACATCAAACAAATAATAAAAATTTTCTTTATTTATATCTTGCTCCGCTAAAATGCTAATGGTTAAATCTTTGGTTTTGGATTGATCATATGTACATAAATCATATTTATTGTTAATTATTTTAAGAACACTTCTTCTAAATTTTCTTAATATATTGGAATCATCAAAACAAGGATGAAAACATAAATAATTTATTGAATGCAGAATTTTCCAATATAAATCCAAACTGTCAGGAATTAAATTAAATATTTTTTTATTTATAGTTATATAATCATTTAAAGAAATTTCCTTATTAATGGTTGCAGTTAAAACTCTGTCAATCCAAGATAAATAAATAATCTTTTTTTCTTTTATTTCTGGCTCATAATTATTTGTTATGATTTTACGTATAATAATCTTTCTCTTAGCATTAAAATTATTTTTTATGGCGGGGTTTTTTACTTTTAAAATGAAATTATCTAACGCTCTAAGAATAGCAAAATCAATACTTAATAAATTTGTTTCACATGAAACATCTTGAAATTTATCACCTAATAACATTAATTTTGAATCATTTAATGCATTATTTATTTTTTGTGTCGGTAAATTAGAAATTTTAAGAATTTCATACAAATTTCTTTTCTCGTTAATTTTTGCTGTTTGTTTTATATTAATAAAACTATTTACAATGTTTGATATTTCGACCGGTTTAAGATTTATTACACCTATACTTAAAATATTCTCTGTTAAAGATAAATCTTTAACATCGTCAAAACGTTTGATGGTAAGTAAGGTATCATAGCTATCAAAAAGTTTTTTATTGCACTTGTCATTTAAAATTTTTTCAATGAGTAAATATTTATGTATAGATAAGGATTCTTTATTAATTATCATTATTGTCTCTTAAATAGGTTGTTATATTTTATAAAATAAATCATAAGTTTTATTTGTCAAATATTTTATTAAAAAAAAGATACTTGAAAAATCTGAAAAAAATGAGTAAAGTCAGCAAAAATAATTTTTTGTTACAGGAAAAGAAAAAATAAAATGTTAGATTTTGATGTAATAGTTGTAGGTGGTGGACACGCAGGATGTGAAGCAGCAGCTGCCGCTGCAAGAACCGGTGCAAAAACAGCTTTAATAACACATAAAATAGATACTATTGGTGAAATGTCCTGCAATCCAGCCATAGGTGGATTAGGCAAAGGACATTTGGTACGTGAAATAGATGCCCTAGATGGTTTAATGGCTAAAGTAATTGATAAAGCTGGTATTCAATTTAGAATGCTAAATGCATCTAAAGGTCCGGCAGTTCAGGGTCCGAGAGCACAAGCAGATCGAAGCTTGTATAAAAAATATATGCTAGCAGCATTAAGAGAACAAGAAAATTTAACAATTATTGAAGCGGCTGTTGAAGGCTTAGTTATTGAACAGAATACTATAAAAGGAATCATTACAGCTGATAATGGTAAGTATTATAGTAAGGCAACCATATTAACAACAGGCACCTTCTTAAATGGTATAATGTTTGTTGGTCACAACACATCTATAGGTGGTAGGATTAATGATGTATCCTGTACAGGTATAACAGCGTATTTAAAAGATGCAGGTCTTGATGTTGGACGGTTAAAAACTGGAACACCTGCTCGCTTGAATGGAGATACTATAAATTGGTCTATTTTAGATATTCAAACCGGTGATGAAAATCCCATACCTTTTTCTTTTATGACTACCGAATTAAAACAACCTCAGATTAATTGTTATATAACACATACTAATGAAATAACCCATAAAATAATTAGAGATAATTTTTCTAAGTGTGCGTTATTTTCAGGGTTAATAAAAGGCATAGGTCCACGTTATTGTCCAAGCATTGAGGATAAGCTTGTAAAATTTGCTGATAGAACAAGTCATCAAATATTTTTAGAGCCGGAAGGCTATGATACAAAGGTTGTTTACCCTAATGGAATATCAACATCTTTGCCTGCAGATGTTCAAGATGCGTTTATTCATACAATAAAAGGATTAGAAAATGTTGAAATACTACGATATGCTTATGCTATAGAATATGATTATGTGAATCCTCAAGAATTAAATCATTGCTTAGCTGTAAAGAAAATTAAAGGACTTTATTTGGCTGGGCAGATAAACGGAACAACCGGTTACGAAGAAGCTGCTGCACAAGGGTTGTTAGCTGGTGTTAATGCTGCTTTGTTTGTTCAGAATAAAGATGAGTTCTATATAGATAGAAGTGAAGGTTATATAGGTGTTATGGTTGATGACCTAATAACAAAAGGTATTGATGAACCATATAGAATGTTTACATCAAGATCAGAATATCGGCTAAGCTTAAGAGCTGATAATGCGGATTTAAGATTAACAGAAAAAGGATACAAGATAGGATGTGTCAGTGAAAGTAGATACACTGTATTTAAAGCTAAAAAAGATAATATAAATACATATAAGAAGCTTGCTGAAAATACATTTTTAACCGCCTCTGATATTGATAAACATAATCTACCAATTAAAAAAGAAGGTGGTAAAAAGAATATATTAGCTTGGTTAGCTAGTGATGATGTTTCACGTGAAACATTGATTGAAATTTTTCCAAATTTTGATGGAATTACAAAAGAAAGTTTTGAGCAGTTGTCAATAGAAGCTAAATATGCTGGATATATGAAACGTCAACAAATTGATATTGAAACATTTAAAAAAGATGAAAATATAAAAATTAATCCAAATATGGATTATGCAAAAATAGGGGGATTATCTAGAGAGGTCGTTGCAAAATTAGATAAAGTAAAACCTCTGACAATAGGTGAAGCTTCAAGAATTTCCGGAATTACTCCGGCAGCTATTATTGCTATTTTAGGATACATGAAGAATAATAAATAAAAAGGTTTTATGTTTATAACTTTATTTTTTATTTCCAAATATTATTTGATAAAATAATATCATTTTTATGATGGATATTTTAAAAGAATATAATGTTTCACGTGAAACAATTTTAAGTCTCGAAAAATTTCAAAACATGGTTTTGGAATGGAATAATTGTTTTAATTTAATAAGTAAATCTTCAGCAGAAAATATATGGGAAAGACATATATTAGACTCTTTACAATTATGTGCTTTTATATCAAAAAAAAATAGAATTTTATATGATTTAGGTTCTGGGGCGGGCTTTCCCGCAATTGTTTTAGCAATAGTTGGTAAACAATTATTTCCGGAGCTAAAAATATCCTTGATAGAAAGTATAAGCAAAAAAGTAAAATTCTTAAATGAGGTAAAAAAAGAATTGGAGTTGAATGTAAATATAATACATGATAGAATAGAAAATCTAAAATTACCTCAAGCAGATATAATAACATCAAGAGCACTGGCTTCATTAGAAAAACTATTGAATTATACAGAACCTTTTTGTAAAAAACAAACAACGCTAATTTTTCCTAAAGGAGAAAAATGGCAAGAAGAAGTAAGAGAAGCAGAAGAAAAGTGGTTGTTTAATATTGACACATATCAAAGCAAAACAAATGAAAATAGTCGTATTTTAAAAATAAATAATGTAAGGAGAAAATAAAATGGCTAAAATTATATCCATAGCAAATAGAAAAGGTGGTGTTGGTAAAACAACAACAGCTATTAATATTGCGACAGCTATGGCAGCCATAGGAAAAAAAGTTCTAATTCTAGATATGGATCCCCAAGGAAATGCGACAACATCATTGGGAGTAAATAAAAATAAGTGCTTATTTTCGACATATGATTTGATAATAAATAATTGTAAAGCAGAAGATGCTATTATTAAAACAGATATAAGAAAATTTGATTTATTGCCATCAGCTCCGGCATTAGCTGCTGCTGAAATAGAATTAATTGATGTAGATAAAAGAGAGTACGTTTTACAATCTGCATTAAATACAGTTAATAATAAATATGATTATATTTTAATTGATTGTCCTCCTTCTCTAAACTTAATCACAATAAATGCTTTGGTTTCATCAGATTCTGTAATTGTTCCGCTACAAAGTGAGTTTTTAGCATTAGAGGGTCTGACAGATTTAATCAAGAACATCAATATAATAAAAAAGAATTTTAATCCAAAATTAGATTTACAAGGTATTGTTTTAACAATGTTTGATAAGCGCAATAATTTAAGTCAAATGGTAGAAAATGATGTGCGTAAATATTTTGGGCAAAAAGTATACAAGACGGTTATTCCGAGGAGTGTTCGTATTTCTGAAGCCCCTTCACATGGTATGCCAGTTTTAATTTATGACTTTAAAAGTGCTGGAGCAAAAGCTTATTTAAGTTTAGCTAAAGAAGTTTTAAAAAGAGAAAAGGAGTTATAATATGTCTATGAATAAAAAACACGGATTAGGACGCGGTTTGGAGGCTTTACTTGGTGAAGATGACCTTTCTTTTAGCTTAGATAATATTAATACAGAAGATTTAGCAGGGAATAATGGTATAAAATTAGTAAAGATAGAAGATTTATTTCCGAGCCAATATCAACCAAGAAAAGATTTTAATCAAGAATCGTTAAATGCTCTGGTTGAATCAATTAAAGAAAAAGGTGTGTTACAACCATTATTGGTAAGAAACAAGAATGGTAAATATGAAATAATCGCTGGAGAAAGACGTTGGAGAGCTTCTAAATTAGCAGGGTTAAAAGAAGTTCCGGTTATTGAAAAAGAATTAAATAACCAAGAAGTTCTAGAAGTTGCTTTAGTAGAAAATTTATTACGCGAAAATTTATCAGCGATAGAAGAAGCGGAAGGTTTTAATCGTTTAATTACTGAATTTTCTCATACACATGAAGCTTTATCACAAATTGTAGGTAAATCACGCAGTTATATAACGAACACTATAAGATTATTAACTTTACCGGCTACAATACAAGAAATGGTTAGAAATAATGTTATCAGCGCAGGACACGCACGAGCTTTAATAGGCATAGAAAATCCTGAAGATATTGCACAAAAAGTGATAATAAAAGGATTGACTGTACGTCAAACAGAAGATCTTGTTAATAATATTAAAAATCGTAATATAAATAAAAATAATCATACGGCAAAAAAAGATGCGAACATTAAAGAAATTGAAAAGAGTTTGACTAAGACAATAGGAATGAAAGTTCGCATAAATACTAAAGAAGAAAATAAAGGAAAAATAACTATAGAGTATAAAAATCCGTCAGAGTTAAATATGCTTTTGGAAATATTGGAGCGAAAATAATTTTATAAAGCAGTAAAAATCCTCTTTTTTTATGAAATCAAAATTAAAGGGGATTTTTTTTGATTTCAGAGTTTTGATGTATTTTCAGGAGTGATTATTCAAAAAAATACAAATAGCTATCCATATAACTAAAAAATAAGATTTTTATTAAGGTATTGTTTTTATTTATAAATGTATCCATTGGCTCTTAATTCAGTTGCATATAACTGCATACAAAGCCAGCTGTTTCTACCGGCAATTTGTTCTTTGGATATTGTTTCAAAAGATAATGCTGTTTCCATTTTTAGATAATTATAATTGCCTGTACCTTGCCAATTAATCAGAAAACCTTTTAATAGAATATCATCACCGGCTTTAATCGTTTCAAAACCTCGTCGGATATTCTCTGTGGCAGGAATAATATGTATATTTTCCCATTCTCCGACCTTTATATCACCATAAACAAGCATAACTCGTCTTTCGTGTTTTATTTTAAATTTTTTCCAATTCTCAGCCATTGAACCTATAAAAACACTTAAATCAATAGGCGCTATAGTGTCATAAACAGAATTGGAATAATAATCAAAAGAACTAAAAAAGGTATCGTTAAAATCTATATAAACGGCTTTCGCATATAAATTAATTTGAGCTTGAGGTTCATAATATATTTTATATTCATCTCTATACAGGCTGAGAGTTTCTTTTTGTGTAATTGGAATGATATTAACTTCAAAATTTTCCGGTAATAAAAAATCATTTTTCTGTCCAAAAAAAGACTGATAACAAAATGTTTTGATGAAAGAAAACAAAAACAATAAAACAGCTGATGCAATATAGATATATCGCTTTTTTCTATTATTATAAGCTAGTTTAACTAATATAAAAATTAGTAAATATTTTATAATAACCATATTTAAACACCGTATTTAAAAATTATCTTAAATTGCTCTAAGAGATCTTCTTTTGAATATAAACAACCATTTTCATACCATTCTTTTTTTAATATATCCATATATAAACTTAAATATTTTTTGTTTGCGCCAATATTTATAAGATCCTTTCCTTTTAAGGGAAATTCTAATTTGGGAGCAGAATCTAATATGTGCAGAACACTTTTTAATTCATCTAAATTTTGATTATCTAAATTGAGGAATAAAAACATATCTATGCAAATTTCTTTTCCATATTTATATATAGATTTATTTATAGAAACAGTGTCTTTAAAATTTTTAACAGTGAATTTTGCTCGGCATAATGATAGTAAATAATCTTTCTGCTCTTTGTTTAATCTAAAAATATGAGCTAATCTTTCTGCTCTGTTTAGTGTTGGTTCAAATAGTACAAAAATTCTGCGAATAATACTTTTTTGTAAGTTTAAAGCAGTGACAATATTGTCCAATTTTTCTAATTTTTGAAGGGACTTAGGTGGTGCAATTAAAAAATCCAAAACACCGTATTTAAAGATGAGTTCTAAAGCTCTGACTGCATAGGGAGCCATCATAATTTTAAAAAGTTCCTCTTTGATTTTTTCTTGAGAAACATTATGCAAAAGATGCTTATTATCAATACAACACTTAAGTGATTTTCTATCGATTTTTTTACCAAACATAGCGCAAAATCTAAAGAAACGCATAATTCTGATATAATCATTCTCAATTGTTTTAACAGGCTTTCCTATAAATTTTATAACACCATCTTCCAGGTCTTTTATCCCATTATAATAATCAAAAACATTGCCTTTATCATCAGCATAAACAGCATTTATGGTTAAGTCGCGTCGAGCAGCATCTTTTTTCCATTCTTCTTGCGAATTATCATCTTCTGTACTTAAACAAGTAATCTTAAAGAAACTATTGCGAATAATAACTCCTAATGTGAAAAATTGAATTCCGATAGGCACGCATCTGATGCCTTCATCATCGCATATATCAGAAAATTCTGAAGGTGATAAATCTGTTACTAAGTCAATATCTGAGCGTGGTATTCCTGCAATAGCATCTCTTACGGCACCACCGACAAACCGTAAAACGCCACCATGTCTTTCTATGATTTTAAACAATTGTAATATATCGTCATTTGTAATTAATTTTTTAGAATCAATATACTCTGGATGAAACATATATTCCTCTTTTTTTTGTGGTTAAGTATCTTTATTAATACTTTATTATAAATGTCTTAATTATGATATAATAAAATGAAATATAGGGGTAATAAAACATGAAAAAATACGTAATTTTATTTTTAGCAACAATTTTTGCATTACCGGCCTTTGCAAATAGTGTTCCGGAAGAATTAGGAGAATTTAGAGATTGGACAGCTTACGCATATAAAGAAGGAAAAAATCTTGTTTGCTATATGGCTTCTACACCTAAAAAAGATGAAGGTAATTATAAAACAAGAGGTGATATTTATGCTATTGTGACTCACCGTCCGGCAGATAAAAGTTATAATGTTGTCAACTTTGTTGCAGGCTATCCGTATAGAAAAGGTGAAAGTGTTGTTGTAAAAATAGGTACAATTTCATTCAATAACTTATTTACAAGCGGAGAAAGTGCTTGGGCACCGGATAACGCTACCGATAAAAAACTTGTTGAAGCAATGAAACGTGGTGAGAAAATGATTGTTGAAGGTGTTTCTGCACGTGGGACAAAAACAAAAGATACCTATTCTTTAGCAGGTTTTTCTGGAGCATACAAAGCAATAAGTGCAAAATGTAAGTAACAAAAATGACTGATAAAATTGAGCTGACGAATTTAAGTAAAGAAGAATTAATCGAGGAAATTACAAAATTAGGAGAAAAATCTTTCCGTGCCAAGCAGCTTTGGCAATGGTTATATTTTCGTGGCGAAACAGATTTTAACAATATGAGTAATTTATCATTATCTTTGCGGCAAAAGCTTTCAGATAATTACACAATTACGCGCCCAAAAATCATAACTGAACAAATATCATCAGATAAAACACATAAATGGCTTCTTGAATTTCAAGATGGAGAGCGTGTTGAAATGGTCTATATCCCGGAGAAGGATAGGGGAGCTGTTTGTATTTCAACACAAGTTGGTTGTGCTATGGGATGTAAATTTTGCCATACAGGTAGTCAAAAATTTACCAGAAACTTAACCACAAGCGAAATAGTCGGTCAATTTATGGTAGCCAGAGATGTTTATAAAGAGTGGCCAAGTCCTACGGACGAGGTTAGGTATTTATCAAATATCGTCGTGATGGGAATGGGTGAACCTCTAAACAATTTAGATAATGTTGTAAAAGCATTAAATATTATTACCGATAATGAAGGCATAGGCTTATCTCGTCGCCGTGTCACAATGTCTACATCAGGAATAGCTCCTAAAATTGTAGAGGCAATGCAAAGAACTGGTGTACGTTTAGCAATTTCTTTGCATGCGCCAAACAATACGATTCGCTCATCAATTATGCCTATAAATGATAAGTTCAAAATAGAAGAAATAATGAAGGCTTGTTCAGAATATCAAAAAGGAGATCATAGTCGATATATCACATTTGAATATCTTTTATTAAAAGGTCTAAATGATAGTGTTAGTAATGCCAAGGAATTGATAAATTTACTAAAAAAATATAAATTGAGAGCTTTATTTAATTTAATACCCTTTAATCCTTGGCCGGGATGTTCTTTCCAACCGAGTGATAGAAAAACGGTAGAAGCCTTTTCGAAAACACTGGAAGATGCTGGGTTTGCAGCTCCGATACGTGTAGCGCGTGGGCAAGATATATTAGCAGCATGCGGACAACTAAAATCTAAAATATCAAAATCTTAATTTATATCACAAACACCATTTATTTCATGATCGAGTCTCGTTTCCTTAACGCCGATAGGATCCTGATGAATAAGAATTTGACTCTGCGGATAAATTTTTAGGATTTTTTTCTCAACATCAGAACTAAATTTATGAGCTTCTTTGAGTGAAACATCTCCATCTATCTCTAAATGTAATTCAAAATAAAAAATATCTCCTAAGCTCCGACTTCTGAAATCATGCATTCCGTGAATACCTTTACTGTTTTGAACAATTCTTTCAATATTTTGACGAATTTCATCTGGTAATTCTGTATCAGTAATTAAGCTAATAGCTTCTTTAGCCAAAGAATAAGCATTGTAAAGTAAATATATGGAAATAAATAGAGCTGCAATGACATCAAAATAAACAAAATCAAAAAGATAAACGAATAAAAGAGAAATAATAACAGCAGAATTAGTTAAGAAATCTACGGTATAATGAGCAGTATCTGCTTTGATTGCTAAAGAATTAGTTTTACGAGCAACATAAGTCTGATAAATAACCAAAATAACCGTAGCCACGATACTAAAAAGCATGATACCGATACCTATATCAATTTGTGATATGTCAATAGGATGTATCAGTCTTTTTACACCGTCAGAAATAACAAAAATGCCGGAAATACCAACAAAAACAGCTTGCAACAAAGCACTCAAAGCTTCTGTTTTTCCGTAACCGTATCGATGTGTCTGCGTTGCCGGTTTAGTGGAAAAATAAACAGCAGCAAAAGAAACCATAGAAGCAAATAAATCGGTAATACTATCTACAAAAGAAGAGAAAATAGCAAGAGAATCTGTTTTTAAAAAAGCTATAAACTTAAGAACAGCTAAAAGAATAGCTAAAGACACACCAGCCACTGCTGCAGATTTTTTTAAATAATTATCAGAGAAGCGCTGTATCATTTTTTATCTTCTCCCATGATTGTGGTGAAATTTCTAAATATTTATCAGCTACATAACGAGCAAAAAATTCCAAATGTTTTCCTTGCGGAGACATTATAAACTCATAACGAGCATAATATTTATCGTCCTTTTTATAAAAAACAAGCTTTAATTCATTGTAATTTTCCGCAACAATATGAATTTCTCCGATTTTCTTAGCATCTATATTATCAACAATATTTAAAGCATAAATATTAAGGAGATTTTTAACGACATTCATTACCTTAGAATTTTCAGAAATATCATTATAACTAATAAATCTTCCAAAACGCAGATTCCATAAAGAACTGTATATCCAGTTATTTCTATCTAGGGATAAATCGTAAAAATCAACTTCTGCAAGCCATACTTGAAATTGATTAGCTAAACGAATATAGGCCGCTTTAGCACCTCGACCGATATCAATATCATGCCAACCGATATCAAAATTTTCTAAAATATTATCAGATTCATCAAACAAGAGAACAGAAGTCATTGGTGATTTTTTATCTTTTAGAGGAGAGAAACCAAAAAACTTCATATCTTCAACACGATCAGATTTTTTTTCTGAAAAGGTCATATTATTTAGAGCGGCTAAAAAGCGGCGAATACGCTCTTGATACACAGGAAATAAAGGAGCTTCTTGCAAAACCCATATCCCCTCAATACGCTTAAAAGTAAGAGTATCAGAACTTGTTTTTAATTGGATTTTATTTATTTTATTTATTTTTTCTTGAAAGTTATGGAAAACAGGCCTGTTTTCATAGGTGGATATATTATTTTTATTATCAAAATATACACTTAATCCAGCAATAGCCATAATACCCGCAACAACAAGAAACAATTGAAACGTTTTTTTATCCCAAATAAAGATGTTTTTTATAGAAGCAAAAGAAAATCGCTTTCTGTAAATTTTATGAAGCAAAATAAATAAAACAATTAAAATAGAAATAAAATAAATATTAAAAAATTTAATTTTCATCTCTATTGAAGCAATATTATTATTAGCATTAACACGTAAATTACTTAGCTGTTGACGTAAATCAGACATATCTGAACGAATATTTCCAATAATAGCCAATTCATCTGGCGTAAAGTTTTCACGTTCTTCAAAAGTTCTTTTTGCAGAGATTTCAGCTAACTGTTGTTTAACACCACTAATTGCTTGAAAAATATCACTTTCTTTAAGTTTATAACGATAAATATTTGCTTTTCTTAAATTATCTATCTTGAAAAGAGGGCGATTTTTAAGTGTTTTGCCTCTCAAACTAATCAAATCATCATTTTTGGTTAAATAATCAAGAGCATTCAAAATAAAATTAGCATTATCAAAAAAAGGTACATGATATGTTGAATCTAAAAATCTTCGCTCTTTAGTCCAAAAAGCATCATAAATAAAATCAGTATCAGCAACAGCAATAATATCGAAAGGTCGTTGAGGATTATTGCTTAAAATTTCTGCAGCAATAACAATCGTATCATTTTTAGGTACAAAATTTGCTAAAACTTCACGTGGTGGAATATTTTTCTTAGCAAAAGAAACAGGCATCATGGCTGAAATATTACTGGTTTTTATTAAAGGAAAAAATGAAATATCGGTATCATTTTTAGGTAAAAGCATAGATGCTGAAGAAAATAGAATGTTATTTAACTTATAAGTGATACGATGATTAGGATTAAGTTCTTTATTGGTAACCTTAAATTGCAATAGATCTTGGGTAAAAGAAGGATTCTTTTTATAATTAATAGTTTCATCAACAGTTATAGAATTATCAAAATCTGCAGCAACACCCATTTCTGCAAAGTCAATTTTCCAATAATCAGCTAAATCTGATAAATAAGAAGATATAAAGGCTCCATGGTCAGGAGAATAAATACGAGAAGCATCATCTGCGACATCCATTAGCAATAAAACTTTTTCTTGTTTTTTTATTTTTTCAATAAAAGCTTCATTGAGAGCATATGGATGTACAAGCATAAATACATCAAATTTTTCATCTAAATCTTCAGGTTTATTAATTTCTATTATATCATATAAATCTGCGATTTTATTTATTATTTCCCATCTATTAATATTCACATCACCTTGGCGAATATTACCCATAAGAGGAAGAGTGCTCAATAAACCTAATTTTTTCTTTTGATGTTGTAGTTTATAGATGCTGGTAGTAAAGTCCTGTTCAATAAAAGGTAATCTCTCAAGAGAGAAGAAAGGAATAACCGCTTTATTAACTAAACTGTCTGAAAAAACAATACCAAACAAAGCGTTTTGATTAATATCAATTAGAGGAATAGGTTGTAGACCGTCAGCAAGAGCCTTATCTTCCACTTTATCTAAAAATTGAGGCATATAAATTTTGTAATCAAATTGCCCATTACTATAGGCTTTATACTGTTTTAAAATAAGTTTTATTTGGTCAAAAATAACTCGAGTTTGAGGATTTCTTTGTCCTAAAATAGGAGAATAATATAATTTTGCAATTACAGGTCTTTTTAATTTATGTAAAATATCTTTAGTGTTTTTAGTCAGGCTAAGATATTTTTCTTCAGTAAAATCATAGCTGATTTGTCTTAGTAAATTATTTGCAATAATATTTAAAGAAAAGAAACCAAGGAAAAGCAATATAAGAACAATCATACTGTGTCTTAAACTGGATGAAGATATCAAACCGGAAGTTCCTTTAGTTTTTAAGCTGATAATAGCTATTGTAAGAAGGTTAAAAAAGACAATTAAAGAGCCAAAAAAGACTAAATCTCGTAATTCCACCAAACCACGACTAAAAGAAGCAAAATGTGATAAAAAGCTAAAAGACATGATAGTATCAACAATAACATCACTGAACAATTCTCTTACCCAGAATAGTACATATTCAAATCCGCTCCAAAAGAAAAAAAGATTGAAAAAGACAGACAAAACCAAGGAAATAACAGGATTTTTTGTTAAAGAAGACATTGTTTGGGAAATAGAGAGCATTGCCCCGGCAAGTATAAAACAACCTAAATATCCGATTAAAATAACGGTATTATCAGGCGTTCCGAATAAATTAGCAGTAATCCAGAAAGGAAATGTAAGAGATATAGCTATAATAGCAAAAATCCAGGAAGCAAAAAATTTACCCCAAACCAAATAAGTTAGAGAAACAGGTGTTGTTAAAAGTTGAATAATACTTTTTGACCGAAATTCTTCAGCCCATGAACGCATGGCAATACCTGGTATAAATAAAAGATATATCCAAGGTTGATAATCAAAAAGCCCCCAAAGATTAGCTTGTCCGTCAACAAAAAAATGACCGAAATATATGGCACAAGAACCGCTTAAAAGTAAAAAACTTATAAGATAAACATAAGCTAAAGGAGATAAAAAATAACGTAAAAGCTCGTATTTTATAACTGTTTTAACACTATTCATCGCTATCTCCTTTTTGAGTTAGAGAACTGAAAGCAGAGGCCAAAGTCTTCTGTTTTGTTTTTGCTAAAATTTCTTTAACTGTACCACTGATTATAATTTTACCTTTGTTTATTAGTATAATTTTTGTAGCCATATCTTCAGCTTCATCAAGTAAGTGTGTAGAAATAATTAGAGTTTTATCTTTGCCCATTTCCTTAATAAGCTGACGCATATGTGTTTTTTGATTAGGATCTAAACCATCTGTTGGTTCATCTAAAAGTAAAATTGGTGGGTTGCCTATAAGGCTGGCTGCAAACCCGACACGTCTAGTATAACCCTTAGAAAGATTTTCTATTTTTTGTTGTAAAACAGATTCTATTTTAGCTATCTGCACAATACGGCTAAGCTCTTGTTTATAAATATCTTTGATTTGTTTCTTTAAGAGTGTGCCTGATTCCACTAAGTTTAATTTTAATTCTATAAAATATTCCAAAAAAAGTTTTACAGACATATCTGCATACATTGGAGCCCCTTCAGGCAAAAAACCTATATCTTTTTTAGTGAGAAGGGCATCTTTTTCAACACTGTTTCCATTAACAAAAACAGCGCCGGAAGATGGTGCCAGATAGCCAGAAATCATATTCATTAATGTAGACTTTCCAGCTCCATTAGGTCCTAATAGAGCAACAATCTCTCCTTTATATGTTTCAAAAGAAACATCATGAACTGCAATAATATTTTCAAAACATTTAGAGATGTTTTCAATTCTTAGAGATGGGACATTTGTTATTCTTTTAGCAGCTTTCATAGATTTCTCCTCCAGGCATAGGCTCAGGAACACCGGTTGTAGACGGAAATGTAATAGGCAAAGAATAAAGCGTTCTGGCACTTAAAAAAGCACAAACCTCCGCATTAATCGTTTCAACAGGAATGCCGACCTCGCGCCCTGTGATGACCTCCACACTTGGAATTCTTTGGCGAATAAATCTCATTAAAGTCGGATTAGAAGAACCTTTGCCACAAACAATTATTTTTTTAGGAATTTCAGGAAGATATAAACATATAGAATAACATATTGATTCTGCAACAAAAGCAGTAGCTGTTGCAGCACCATCTTCTAAAGATAATCCCTCTAAATGCTCAGCCTTATCGGCAAAAATACCGGTATAGGCAGACTTAGGCGGAAATTTTGCAAAGAATTTATGGTGCATTAAAGAATTAACGATTTTTTCGTGTACGCTACCCATAATAGCTAATCGTCCATTATAATCATTATCCATATGCGCATGCTTAGATGTCCAGTTATTAATAAAATTATCGCCGGGGCCACAGTCAAAACCTATTAATTCTCCAAAAGAGCCAATCCAAGTTAAACTTGCTTTTCCGCTAATATTAACATAAGCAACAGGTTTAATCTCATCTGCTGCTAAGGTGTTAAAATAAACAGAAGAAATCGGTGTTCCTTGACCGCCGCAACATATATCTGCATTACGAAAGTGAGTAATCGTTTTAATACCTGTTTGACTGGCAATATAACGCCCGTTACCCAACTGATAAGTATATTGAATATTTGGATTGTGTAATACCGTAATCCCTTCTATTCCAACCACATCAATATGTTCTCCGCAATCTTTTATAAAATCTTTTATAAGCTGGATATAAAAATCAGAAACTTCTAAATCTACGGCTTGTAGTTTTTCTTCATTATTATCAATATCGCGCTTCAATCCAAGAATTGAGCGAATTTTTTCTTTCATTTCATCAGGGTAGGGGATGGCATAAGCTTGTTTCCTCTCAACAATATCTAAACCGTCTGTACGAATAAGAGATAGTTCTACTCCTCCAAAAGTAGAAGCTCCCATTAAACCCAAACAGTTTAACCCTTTTATAATCATATCAAGAAAAACCTCTTTGTAATTGCAATATTAAATTATAATGTTATGATACGTTAAAATTTAGTATAAATTAAGAAAGGACAGATGATTACCGATGACACAATTTAAATCAGAATTTTTAAATATTATGCAGGAACGCGGCTTTTACAATCAATGTACAAACGAACAAGGTTTTGATGAATATCTTTATGATTGCGAAAAAAAAGGAATTCCTGCTGTTGGTTATTTAGGTTCTGATCCAACGGGAGACAGTCTTCATGTTGGACATATTGTGCCGTTAATGATGTTACGCTGGTTCCAAAAATGCGGGCATAAACCGTTAACGTTAGTTGGAGGTGCGACAGCTCGTATTGGAGATCCTTCCGGAAAAGATAAACTCAGACCATTTTTAGATGAAGAAACATTAAAACATAATAATCAGGGACTAAAAAAATCTTTTATGAAATTTCTCAAGTTTGGTGATGGTAAAACAGATGCGTTAATGGTAGACAACTGGGATTGGTTTAAGGATATTAACTATCTTGCTTTTTTAAGAGATATCGGGACATGTTATTCTGTTAATAGAATGCTGACAATGGACAGTGTGAAAAGTCGTTTAGAGCGCGAACAGCCGATGTCTTTCTTAGAATTTAATTATATGTTGCTACAAGGTTATGATTTTTGCGTTTTATTGCAAAAATATGGCTGCAGAGCACAGATTGCCGGTGCAGATCAATGGGGAAATATTGTTTCTGGAACAGAACTGGGACGCCGTCGTTATGACACAGAGCTATTTGGTTTTACCAGTCCGATTATTACGGATTCTTCCGGTAAAAAAATGGGAAAATCTGAAGGTAATGCAGTATGGATAAATGACGAAAAACTTTCTTCTTATAACTACTTTCAATATTTTAGAAATATTGGTGATGCAGAGGTTGGAAAATGCTTGCGGATATATACAGATTTACCTTTAGATGAAATTCGCCGTTTAGAATCATTAAAAGATAAAGAAATTAATGAAGCAAAGAAAATTTTGGCCTATGAAGCAACCAAGATTTGTCGTGGAGAAGCAGAAGCTAAAGCAGCAATGGAAACCGCTGAAAAAACTTTTGAACAAGGAACAGTGGGGGATAACTTACCATCTATTGAAATAAATCAATCGGAAGTAGGGGTTTTAGATGCTTTTGTTGCTTTAGGTTTCGTATCCAGTAAAGGTGAAGCCCGTCGTTTGATAAAGCAAGCCGGCCTCAAATTAAACGATAATGTTATTACCAATGAGAATTATATTATTACCAAAAATGATGTTGTAAATGGTAACATTAAGCTTTCACAAGGCAAGAAAAAACACGGTTTAATCGTTTTAAAATAAAGAACAAAAAAAGGTCTGAGAAATGAACTCAGACCTTTTTTTAACCTTTAGTTGTAATATCTATCAATCGATCAAGTGTCTTAGTGTCTTTATTATCATAGCCTTTCGATTCTGAATTATCTTTTTTTTCAGGTTCTTTCTTATCAGACTTTATTTCCGGTTTAATAAGTTGCTCAAACATTTTATTCATTTGTTCCTGATCAATTTTTGAAGGTAAAGTTTGTTGCTTTTTCTCTTCATTATTATCTTTTGTTACCTTATTATCCTTAGTTTCTTCTTTACTATTTTCCTTCTTTTCAACTTTGTTCATATCTTCAAAAGATTTTACGGTATCTTTAATAAATTTCTCTGGCAGAAGCTTTTCAATCATATCTGAACTGGTTTGTGCTACAGTGAAAAATTTGGAATCTTTTAATGTACCCTTTTTCAAATCTTCGGGTAAAACAATTTTTATAATTAGAAAACAAAAACCCAAGATTAATAAAGCACGAACTAATCCAAAAATAAGGCCAAATAATCTATCCATAAAACTTAAAGTACTTTTACGAATTCGTGCAATAAGTCTATCTGTACTGATAATCCATATAGCATAAAAAACAGCCATAATAACCAAGAAATTAACAATTTGCGCCATAATATGACTGGCTATATATTTATTCATCCATGGTAACATCAAAGGAGAAAGATAAACAACCAAGATGACAAATAATGTTAAACCGAGAATAGATAGAACTTCTTTAACAAAGCCGCGGATAAATGCCACCAACATAGATAAAGCAAAACCAATTAAAATTACAACGTCCACATTACTTAGCGGTTCCATCTATCTTCTCCTTTTAACTAAATCTGGAAATTAAACGCTGCACATTACCGATTTCATGGTACGACATATCAGATATAAGCTTACCTTTTTTATCTTTACTAAAAGAAATAGGAATAATAGCATTCGTAAAACCGAGTTTCTGAGCTTCTTTAAGGCGCAAATTTGGTTGGCTTACTGCACGAATTTCACCGGATAAACCTATCTCGCCAAAAACA
>Ga0247610_10000679_pt1 | contig 46542 bp, 33 predicted proteins | sample 174DNAGHGhighgp2_FD_193483 | JGI IMG/M metagenome (GOLD analysis project Ga0247610, IMG submission 193483) | Sheep rumen microbial communities from Palmerston North, Manawatu-Wanganui, New Zealand - 1742 DNA GHGhigh gp2 | ecosystem: Host-associated > Mammals > Digestive system > Stomach > Rumen...
GGCCCTGAGGCAGCTCTCGTCAAAGGGGCTGTTGTGCGCCACGAGGGGCAGTCCGGCGATGAGCGGCTCGATCTGTCGCCACACGACGGGGAATATGGGCGCGTTGTCGGTGTCCTCGTGCGAGAGTCCGTGCACCTCCTGACAGAACCAGGCGTAGTAGTCGGGTTCGGGATGGATGAGCGAATAGAACGTGTCGGTGATGACACCACCGCGCACCACCACCACGCCCACGCTGCACACGCTGCTGCGTTGCCCGTTGGCAGTCTCGAAGTCTATGGCGGCAAAATCGGTCATTGTGGTTGGTGATTGGAGATGTAGGTGAGCATAATGCAAAAATTTCAAAGCCGTTCTAACCAATGCGAAAAGAAAACATCGTTGACTGTGTATTCAGTGCGATGGAGGGTGGTCTCGGCATTCAACAATCCTTTTTCGCACAAGGAATCGGCGAGGCGTTGTACGGAAGACGGGGTGCCGATTTTATGTTTTCTCAAAAAATCGCCGGCGGTAATCTGAGTGACTGCACCCTCTTTGGCAATAGCGATGAGAAACCGCCACTGTTTTTCGGTTAGCATCTGGCGATATTGGAGGTACACCGCCTCCCCTTGCTGTAGCAACTGGGCGCAGGCGCTTTTCACTTCGTCAAGCCCTATGTTGGTGGCGCCGTCGTTATAAATTGTGTGACAAAGTTGCTGGGTGTAATAGGTGTGCCTGCGAGTCCATTCAAGTACAAAATCCGCCGCTTCAGGTTGAATGTTGCGATTTCTTTTATTGAAAACATTGACAATGAATGCTTTGTATTTTTCTAAAGGGATTTTATCAAGGGCAAGGAAGGAGGTGCTGGAGTAAAACGGTTTGCGTGCATTGGTGAAAATGTCGGCCATTATGTGCTTCTTACTGCCGCAAAAGACAAAGGTGATGTTCTTTGTTTGTTGTATATAGGTGCGCAGCAGTGCCTCCATATTCTGTTCCGGGTATTCACGGATTTGCTGGAACTCGTCAATAGCCATCACGATGGGGGTGTTTTGGCCATCCAAAAACTCGAACAAACCGCGCAGGGTGTACTCTTTTTCGTGGGTTGTCTGGTAGGAAATCTGCAGCTGTGGCTCGCCCGTAATGGGATCAAATGAGATCTGCGGACGGAGCGCCTTGATGAAAACCATAAGCTTGTCCAATATGGAGCTTTTGGGACGAAAAGCCCGCATAGCCGCTTCCGCCATCATCTTGATGAAATCGTCCAAACTTTGGGAGGCGAAAATATCCATATAGATAGTCTGGATATCGGGGTGTGTGGACGACAGTTCGTCAAACAGCCGCAGAATCAATCCTGTTTTGCCGATGCGTCTTTGTGAGATAAGAGTGGTGTCGGTGTGGCCGGTGGCATTGCGAAGCAGTTGTTGGAGTTCTTCTTCACGATCACAGAACAATTCCTTTGTTTCGTACGATTTGATAATGAATGGGTTATCCATGATGGCTTGTTTTATAACGGCTGCAAAGATACACAATTTTCTTTAATTACGCAAACTGCGTAACGCAAAATGTGTAATATCCTTTAACTCTTCCCAAAGACTGCCTTTCCCGCGATGTTCCTTAATTGTTTTTAGTCCAATCGTTCGTAGTTAAACCACGCTTTTGTGGCGTTAGCCCGTTTGTAATCAAAGCCATATCTATCCATATACATCGTGATAATTTCCTTGGCTCCATTGTAGAATGGATCTTGAGTGTGATGTTCCGTCGTGACAATAATCTCCATTTCTGGGGTCAACACGGTGTTGTTTACTCTTTTGATTGTCTTTGGAGTGATTCTAAAAACTTTACTCATAACTTTTTTCCCTGATACGTGTCGGGCGCAACTGTTGGTGAATGAATGATGCGGCAAAGATAGGGCAAGGGTGTGCCAGTGCGTGGCACCGTAGAGACGCGGCGCGCCGCGTCTCTACGGTGGGGATGTCGTCCCGATGCCCGCGCTCGTATCAGTTGTTCTTGTTAATCAGATTCACCACCACCTTCACCATCACGTCCTTCTCTTCCGGCTTGCTCTCGGCAATCATTAAGGTTAGGGCCACAAGTGTATTGTCAGCGATGCGCTTGGTGCCGTCTTCGTGATAGAGGATGCCGTTGTTGTTGAGGAACCAGAGAAACAGCGTGGCGGCGATGCGTTTGTTGCCGTCACTGAACGAGTGGTTCTTGGTGACCAGATAGAGCAGCATAGCCGCCTTCTCCTCCACGCTGGGATAGAGGTCGTTGCCATCAAACGTCTGGTATATTTGACCGATGGAGCTCTTGAAAGAGCCGTCCTTCTCGTTGCCGAAGAGGGGGCTGCCGCCGAACTTCTCCCGCAACGCCGCGATGGCCTGCTTGGCGTTGTCGTAGGTGGCCTGAAACTTTTCCTCTTGAGTGGTATTAGCCACCGCCAACCGCTGATAGTCGTAATTGTCGAGCGTGTCGAGCGCGTAGGTGTAGTCAACCACGATGTCGAACAGTGCCTGGTTCTCATCGTTTTTCAGCAACGGCTGGTTTTGGATAGTCCTTCCTAACATTTGGACGAGTTGCCGAAGTTCGCCAATCTGCTTTTTACGAATCTTTTCATTCACTACATAGCCGTTGATCAGATAGGCCTTCAGCACTTTGTTCGCCCACTTGCGAAAATCGACACCCCGCTGACTCTTCACGCGGTAGCCCACAGAGATGATGACATCAAGATTGTAAAGTGTGGTATAATAGGTCTGGTCACCGTCAGCACCCATGTGTGCAAATTTTGCACACGTGGTCTCGACGTCCAGTTCGCCCTCTTTGTACACATTTGATATATGCCGTGCTATAACAGAACGGTCTTTCTGAAACAAGTTTGCCATTTGGGCTTGCGAAAGCCAAACGGTTTCGTTCTCTAAACGCACGTCAATTGCTGTATTGCCGTCTTCGGTCTGATAGATAACAATTTGTTCTTCAATGTCTTTCATAACCTTTTGTTTTTAATGGGTGATGCGGCAAATATAATATTTATTATTTTGTTTTGTTTAATTTCATTTTTTTATTTTATTTATTAGTTGCGCTTGGTTTTGCGCATATCCGCATACGTCACGCTATCGGGTCCCCGCAGTACTTCCGCCGCTGGCACTTCGTGCAGTGCAGTCCCATCCAGACCTCGTCGAACTGCTGCATGGCCTGGCGCACCAGCTCGGGTTCGTCGGTGAGGATGCCCGCCTCGAAGTTGCGGGTGTTGGCCCCCTTCATCCCGATGCCCGCGCCGGTGAGGTTCGCGCTGCCGAAATAGACCGCGCTGCCGTCGAAGACCAGCATCTTGAAGTGGACCCGCGGGCAGAGCACCCGCTCCAATCCTTTCGCCAACGACGGGTATTTGTCGAAGTCCTCGCGGAAGTTCTCTCCCGGCTCTTTTGCATGTAGTAGGCGTACATCGACGCCCCGTTTCAGCAGCTTATCCAAAACAGACAGAAACGGAACCACTTCCTTTCCTCCCTCCACATACAAATCCTTCAGGTCAGCCGTCCCAATCCACAAATCGTGCTTGACTTTCTCACAAAGCGTCAGCACTTTTGTGTAATGTTCCTTGTCTGCGATGTACTCTAACATCTTTTTACTAAAATAGCAATGCTATAATTGTCTTGAAATCACTTTATACCACCAATCCCATTGATAACCGGACGATGGATGATACACAGCTATACAGCGGGCTTGTTCCTCGTTATTCAATTGATAATAACCGTTGTTTATATCCCATCCTTCTTCATCTAATGGATTCCCCCATGTCCATCTATCCTCTGGTAAATTATTAAATAACTTACCCACGCCCCATACTATAATCAAGTTAGGTTTCAATTTATCAATCACTTCAAAAAATGCTTTCTCCGCATTTTTATAGTCTATGGAAGACCCCGATTCTCTAGCTCCTGACATTGGGACCTGAAGATAATTATAGAACGCTATGGAATTCCATATTTCTTGACTATCCTCAGGGGTGGTCTCTTTGCCTACAAGGGAACGTTCAAATTTCAAATATGTATTAGTCCATCCGCCCTTATTATCGCGATTCTCACCATTTCTAATCGCAAGATAGTCAGTTACAACTTTTTCCGTCAATGTGGCTACGGCTTCTTCCTCCGAACAGTAAAAACTTTCACCGATGACTAGAATTTTTTTACCACTGAATCCACTAGTGTCGTATTTTTTACCTACCCATGGTTTAAAACGTACATTTTTCATATCGAAACTATTTTTAATTGATTTTTACCACATCCAGACAAAGGGAAGTATCCGCACAAGCCTTCTTTATGTCAACGCCATATTTTGCTTTGAAGGCATTGTTCACGAGCTCTTTCCCCTGAGTGGTGCCTAATAAATTGAAGGATTGGGATGCCACTTCAACAGACATTCCCTTTTCTAATCGGATGCCATTGGCAATTCTATTGTTTTTTACTGTTACTCTGTATAACATAACGTATGGTTTTATTGATTAAGTTATTCTATTCGAAGTGCAAAAGTACAATAATAATTTGAAATTACCTCTTATTTTCTATTATGCAGGGTGTTTTCTGTTGCTTTCAAGGCAATGTCGGATATTATATGTCTGTATCCGAAGCAAATCTGGCACGGAATAGTTTTTGTGGGTGCAGAGGTCGTGGACGGCGTAGCAGACCACGATGTCTTTGAATTGCGGTATGTCCAAACAGCCTTCTGCCCAAGAGGTGCCGTCGTCAAGATTATCAGGCTCGGGCTTTTCTCCGAGATTGGTGATGAAGGAACGGATTTCCATGTCCTCAGTTCATGCAAGGGCATCAAGCATCTGCGCAAAATTGGAGCCGTAATCTCCATCATCATTAAAATGCAACACTTCGGCAGCTTCGTCCACATCCAGCCGGCTTTCCGCCTGTATAGTTGTACCAGGATAGCAACTTTCAATGAAATTGACGCAGAGGAAGTCCATCAAGTTATTGTGTCCATCGTATAACTTTTGGGTCAAATCCAGCAGGTGGTCGTTCACCTCGCGGAACCGCGCCACCTCTTGGTCTGTCACATGTATCCTGAACATCTTGTTCATAATCACATGCCGGTCGGAGAGCAAATCTTTCACCTGCTCTTCGAGCTCTTTGTTCATCATCCATCCATTCACATCCATAATGCCGAGTATCTTCTTCTCCACAAAACGTAGCGTAGCTTTCAGCTCAATCCATTCTTTGTTGTCTTTCAGTTCTTTATTCATAACTTCGTTGTTTTTCAACGCTGCAAAAATAAACCACCACTGCGCCAGTCCGTGGCACCGTAGGGACTCACGGCCGTGCGTCTCTACATGCGCGTCTTCACGCCATATTTTTCCAAAAATCCATTAGTTCTGCCCGATGCGCATCCCCGTTCTGTTTCTCACTTTTTTTACAACTTGCAAATTTTATTACAATAATTGCAAGTTTTATATCGAAAAATGCCGTTTTTATACATTTGATTCTTAATGAGTTAAATTGATTTTATCGTTGGTTCTCTCGGAAAGATTTTGTAAGTTTGCAGGCGGAAGTTTTAAATAATTTAAGATGAAAAAGTATAGTCATTCTAATAAACCTATTATGGTTAGCTCGCACGACATCCATCTTGATGGGGATTATGCCGAATGGATTGCCGAAGTGAAGCACCGATACCGTTCGGCGCAGGTGAAGGCTGCCGTGAAGGTGAATGCCGAAAAATTGCTGTTTAACTGGCAGTTGGGACGTGACCTTGTGCAAAAGAAGGCGGAGGAACGATGGGGAAGCGGCGTTGTGGAGCAAGTAAGTTTGGATTTGAAGCGGGAATTTCCTAATGAATCTGGTTTTTCCACTCGCAACTTATGGTACATGAAACAATGGTATTTGTTTTACTATACAGAAGACGATTCATCATTTCTGCACCGGCTTGGTGCAGAAATACAAAAACTTGAGAATCAATACCCTGCAAAACTCTACCAAGTTGGTAGAGAATTACAAGATGAAAAAATGCACCAACTTGGTGCAGAATTCCCATCTCCTTTCGCGCTGGTTCCCTGGAGGCACCATGTTGAGATTATCACGAAATGCAAATCCATAGAAGAGGCGCTTTTCTACATGGGCAAAACCATTGAGCAAGGCCTTAGTCGCAATGCCCTCATCAATTGCATCAAAGCCAACCTTTACGAGCATCAAGGGAAAATCGCCAACAATTTCAGTGACCATTTGCCAGCCTTGCAGAGCAAACTCGTCCAAGAGGTGCTGAAAGAAAACTACGATTTCGGGTTTGCCACTGTCGAACATGAGATTTATGACGAGGACGAAATGGAGGCGGCTCTTACCCGAAACGTCACAGATCTTCTTCTTGAAATGGGAACAGGATTTGCATTTATAGGCAAACAGAAAGAAATCATTGTCGGTGGACGTTCTCGAAAGATAGACCTCTTGTTCTACCACATCCGTCTTCGTTGTTTTATTGCGTGCGAGTTGAAGGCCAAACCCTTTGAACCTGAATTTGCAGGAAAACTGAACTTCTATGTGAATGCCATCGATGAGTTGCTGAAGGAGCCCGATGACAACCCAACGATTGGCCTTCTCATTTGTTCTGATATGAACAAGACAGAAGTGCAGTGGTCATTCAAGGGGATTGAGACACCGATAGGTGTAGCGACTTACAACAACATCAGAATCAAGGACATGTTACCCACCAAAGAACAATTGAAAGATCGTATGGAACTGCTCCGAAAAGAAATGCGAAAGACAGAGATGCTAATGAATAAAAACAAATGATTTGCAGTTCGCCGTCCACCATCGTTATGAAAAACTTTGGCAACATCGTTTTTAGACTGTGCCACGGAATTTCATACCTATTTGTTATCTTTGCCGCGTCGGTTTTTTAATTCAACAGTTATGACAAAAGAGCTTATAAGAAAGTATATCTGGCTGATAGACACGGTGAACCAGGCGGGATTCGAGGGGATCACGTTCAGCAATATCCGCAGCAAGTGGAAACGGAACGACCTGCTTTCCGGCGGCGAGGACTACCCGAAACGTTCGTTCCATAACCACGTGGCAGCGGTGCGCGAGCTGTTCGGCATCGAGATTGCCTGCCATAAGAACACCAACTCCTACTATATCGCCAATAGTCGCGACCTGAAGGACAGCTCCGGTTTCAAAGGGTGGCTGTTGGATGCCCTGTCGCTCAACAGCCAACTGGAGGAGAGCAGCCAGCTGAAAGACCGCATCCTCTTGGAAGAGAACCCCTCCGGTCGCGAGTTCCTGTCCACCATCTTGGAGGCGATGCGCGACAACAAGATGCTGACATTCAGCTACAAACCGTACTGGGTGGAGGACGACTACGTATCGAATCTCTACCACGTGGAGCCCTATGCGCTGAAGGTCTTCAAACGCCGGTGGTACCTCTTGGGCAAGTACGGCGACGGCCCCCTGAAGGTGTATGCCTTGGACCGCATATTGGATATCGACATCGAGTTCGAGGATTTCACGCTGCCTGCCGATTTCAACGCGGCGGAGTTCTTCGGTTCCTGCTTCGGCATCATTGTCGGCGACGAGGAGCCGCAGCTGATCCGGCTGAAGGTGGACGCCTTCCAGTCCAAGTACCTGCGCTCGCTGCCGTTGCATCCGTCGCAAAAGGAGGCCGAGCGCACGGAGGAGTATTCCGTGTTCACCTACTTCGTCCGCCCCACCTTCGACTTCGTCCAGGAGCTGCTTTCGTTGGGCGAAACCGCCGAGGTGCTGGCGCCCAAGACGTTACGCAAGGAGATCGCCCGCATCGGCAAGACGGTTTGGAAGCGGAACGGATAAGAGAGGCCGCTCCCCTCAACGAGTGATGAGGGGGAGGGCTAAAAACAAGTCTGGCCGGCGCTTTCCCAACAGGGAAACGCCGGCCAGACGGTTATAGGGGTTGCCTAAAAAGAGGGCTACAAGTAGTAGGGATCATACCACGGGTCGTACCAGGGGTAGAACGGGTAAACGTCCCAAGGATAGATGACCGGATAATAGTCCCAAGCCCACGGCGAGTAGGTGTGGATGAGATTGAAGCTCGCGTCCTTGGAGCCGTCCATCGAAGAGATTTTACCCGTGAACTTGTACTCTGTGATGAGATACGAGCCGATCTTCATCTTGGCACGCTCCATGTTCTCGCTGTTGTCGGCTTTGAATTGGATGTAGATGACATCGCCCTCCACGACCCAAGAGAAGTCGTAGCTCAGGTAGTTGATCGGGGCGTCATCGGCGAAGGTGTTGCACCATTTTCCGTGGCCGGCCGTCGTGCTGATGTCGTTCCAGAACTGGATGTGGGTGCCCGTGGAGGGGTATTTCACCCCGTTTTTGGTGTAGCTGATGTCCATGACGCCATCCCAACGGCCATCGACCAACATGGCGAGGATTTCGTCTTCGGAGGGGCCGCACCCCGTGAACATAACAGGGGCTGCTGCAAGAAGCAAAAGCAGCAGTAATGTGGATGTTCTTTTCATTTTGATTGGATTTTGATTGGTGAATAATCGTTATTTCAGTCCGCGGTTCTTGAGCAGCGGCTCGATGGAGGGTTCCTGTCCGCGGAAGGCCAGGTAGAGGTCGTGCACGTCGGCTGTGTTGCCGCGCTCCAGGATGTTGGTGCGGAACGAGGTGGCGGTCGCCGGGTCGAAGATGCCGTGATCCTTGAAGCACTGGTAGGCGTCGTTGTCCAAGAGTGCCGACCACGTGTAGCTGTAGTAGCCAGCACCGTAGCCGCCGGAGAAGATATGCTGGAAATAGGGGCTTCTGTAACGGGAGATAATCGAGGGTATCAGTCCGATCTTGGCCATTCTTTCATTCTCGAAATCAGGCTGTTGGAAAGTCGCGGGCGCGGTCACCGTGTGGTAGTCCATATCGAGGATGGAGGCGGCCAGCAGTTCGGTGTTGATGAAGCCCTGCCCGTAGGTGGCGGCGGCCTCGATCTTCTTCACGAGGGCGTCGGGAATCAGCTCGCCGGTCTTGTAGTGGTGGGCATAGACTTTCAGCACCTCGGGTTCGAAAGCGAAATGCTCCATGAACTGCGAGGGCATCTCCACGAAGTCGCGCGGGACGTTGGTGCCGGAGAGCGTCGGATAGTGGCAGCGCGACAGGATGCTGTGCAGCGCGTGGCCGAACTCGTGGAAGAGGGTTTGCGTCTCGTCGATGTTGAGCATCGAGGGCTTGTCGCCGACCGGTTTGGTGAAGTTGAAGACCAACGACACCACCGGGATGTGGTTGTTGCCGTCGCGGTCGTAGTACTGTTCGCGGAAGTTGGTCATCCAGGCGCCGCTGCGTTTGCTCTCGCGCGGGAAGAAGTCCATATAGACCACCGCGATGACTTCGTTGTTGTCGATCACCTCGAAGGCTTTCACATCCTTGTGATAGACGGGAAGATCGGGGTTCTCCTTGAAGGTCAGGCCGTACAGGCGCTCACAGACGTAGAAGAGGCCTTTTCTGGCGGAGTCGAGGGCGAGGTAAGGACGGATGTCCTCGTCGTTGAGGTCGTATTTTTCCTTGCGCAGCTTCTCGGAGTAGTAGCGCCAGTCGTAGGGTTGCAACGGGCCGGCGATACCGTCCTTGGCCATCATCTTCTGGTAGAGCGCGGCCTCCTCTTTGGCCTTGTCGAGGGCGGGTGCCCAGACCTTCATCAGCAGGTCATAGACGTTGTCGGCGTTCTTGGCCATACAGTCGTCGAGGACGTAGTTGGCGTAGTTGTCGAAGCCGAGGATCTGTGCCTTCTCGAGACGGAGGTTCACAATCTCGTTGATAATCTGCGTATTGGAGAGATCTCCATTCAGGCAGCGGGTGGAATAGGCGGTCCACAGTTCCTTGCGCAGCTCGCGGTTGGCGCAGTTCTGGAGGAAGGGTTCCATCGAGGGGACGTGCACGGTGAAGGCGTATTTGCCCTTGGCGTCCTTCATGCCGTCGGCAGCCTCTTTAGCAGCGGCCAACTGACTCTCCGTCAAGCCTTTCAGGTCATCCTCATTGTCCACGAAGAGTGCGTAGCCGTTGGTGGCGCTGAGCACGTTGTTGCCGAACTTGAGGGTGAGAGCGGAGAGCTTCTCGTTGATTTCGCGGAAGCGGGCCTGTTTGTCGGCAGGGACGTTCGCGCCGCCGCGCTCGAAATCCTTGTAGATGACCTCCAACAGACGCAGCTGCTCGGAATTCAGGTTCTCCTTTTCGCGGTTGTTATAGACCGTCTTGATACGTTCGAACAGTTTGGCGTTCAGCATGATGTCATCGCCGTGACGGGTGAGCATCGGGTAGATGGTGTCGGCGAGCGCCTCCATTTCGGGGCTGTTCATGCATTCGGCGAGGTTCATGAAGACGGCGGACACCTTGGTCAGCAACTCCCCGCTGTATTCGTAGGGGATGATGGTGTTGCTGAATGTCGGCGCTTCACTGTTGTCGCAGATGGTCTGGATGTTCTCCATCTGCTGGCGCATACCCTCCTGGATGGCGGGGAGGTAGTCGGAGGTTTTGATCTGGTCGAACGGCGGCACACCGTAGGGGGTATCCCACTCCTTCATGAAGGGGTTTCCGGCGAGGCTGTCGCTTTCGGCCGTCTTTTTCTTGCAAGCGCCGCCGAGGACAGCGGAAGCTATAACTAAGCTCATAATGAATAATTTACGATCCATATTGTGGTTTTTTGAATTAGAAATCCCGTTCATCAGAAGAATGCGCAAAGGTATATAAATTACGAATATGCGCCGACAAGTGATTATACCTCAAAACAAAACCTTGCGCAGAACATTTCTACTTAATGACCGTAACCGTGCCATTGAATTTGATGGTTTGCACGACACTCTCGTAAAAGAATGTATAATAGTACACTCCTTCCGCCAAATCACTCGCGCCAAAACCGCTCTCGCTGTTGTAAACCTGTTCATCCTTCATATATGTCTGGTAGTTCTGCTGCTGGAACACTACTCTTCCCCATCGATCCGCAATAACCAATCTATTCGGGCGTTCTGTGTTCAAGTTCTTGATGATGAACACGTCGTTTATTCCATCTCCATTAGGCGTGATGACGTTCGGAAACTCGAGGTCAGCCTCGATGATGACGGGAACACTGTATTCTGATTTACAATCATGAACTGACAGCGTCAACGTGACCGTAAAATCACCCCACTGCGTGTAAAGGTGGTGGGCTTGCTGTGCTGTGGTTGAATCTGTTGTCCCGTCGCCGTAATCCCAAATCCAAAGATATTCCATGCCCTCGAGGTCCAAGATGTCTGTGATGTTTGTGAACTGGATATCCGGCATTTCCGAAAGGAGGGCTTTGTCGGGTTCCGCATAGAAGTTGGGAGTGATGACAGGCGTGACCAGCAAGTTCAGCTGTATCACGCTATCGCAGTTAAAAACATTGGTTTCGGTGCGGGTGAGCGTGACAGAGCCGGGAACAGCGGTTTCGGACTCAGAAAGCGAAAAGCCAAAGCCGTCGTAAGCAGTGTACTGGCAGGTGGTGTCCGTAAAGGTTGTCAGGTTTGTCTGGTTCACGTGAAGGCGCATAGTCAGAGTGCTGTCGGCACCGGTATGAGCGGTCAGCACCACCGTTTGGGTGTCGCTTTGTGCGAACACGACCCCGTTCCAAAGGAAAGGCAATTCATTGTCACAGATAACGGAGTCTGCTTCGGCGGAGACATTCGAATAGACGAAGAGGTGCACCGTAATGACACTGTCACAGCCATCTTGATTGCTCAAAGTGGCAATTTGCACGCCCGCCTCGGTAAATGTCAGACCGTTGAGGTGATAGGGAAGTTGGTTTTCCACGATGGTGTCATAAACCGTTGTGGAATCGACGGGAGGGCTCCAGTGGACCGTCATCGTGATAATGCTGTCGCACCCGAACGTATTGGTCAGAGTCACTGTCTGTGTACCATAGTCGGTGAATGTGGCACCGTTCCAAGTTATCGGCATCTGACAGGGCATCAAGGTATCGTGAATGTCTGAAAAAGACACTGGATTGACCACAACATCAAGATGCACAGCGGTCTGGCAACCATCACCGGAGACAAAAATCGAATCGGAAAGATAGGTTATGGGGTGAGAGACATCCAGGTTCGGATAGTAGAGGTTCGAATACGGGGTTTCCGAAACACAGAGCACAGCGGCTACAGTGTCATAGTTTAGCGGACTGACATGTGCGGACACAGGGGTCATGGGCACGCTAGTGAAGATATCCAGGTTCCAACCGTCACGGTTATTCGTCCAATTGGAGTGAAAGCTAAAAGTAACAGCGGATTGGTTGACCACGAGCGAGTTAAGGGATGAGGTATGGGTGACGCTGGCCAATAGCGCGCTGGGTGTTACTGTTGTGCCGGCATAAATGAAGAGAGTGTCCCCGATGGCGATATCAACACTGTTAACGGTCACGTCCAATCGAGTTTCTCCGGGGCAGTTGAACGTGTGGGTAAGAGATTCATTATCCCCGTAGTTTCCCAGTTCGCCACCGCTGTCAAAGAACCGGGCTCCTTCACCCTGGGCCAAGGTGGTCGTACCGTTGTGCATATTTACGAGATGGTTGAGCGCACCGTAGGTCGCCGCACACTGTCCCGCATTGGAGACCGTAACGAACACCGAGGTGTCCCCTACCACATTATTGACGTAGAGCGTGGAATAGTTGGCGGGATTGTAGATGGTGTCACACTGCAGCAAGTACTGTTGACGTTTGTCTTGATACCAACAGATATAATACGGGGTTGAAATACTGGAAGATGCGCGCAAGCTGGCGGTATGGTTGTAGCAAGCATACCCATCTGTCGTGGAGAGGGTCGGTGGAGTCGAAATCGCTGGGTTGAACAGCGACACTTGGACAGTGTCTATGATATAATCGTAGGCGCACCGAGTATCATGTATATTTTCAGCCCAAAACAGGTTGTCCGACTCTATTGGGTAATGATGGTAAACGGTGCTGCCAGAATTAGCGGTGAAGGAGTTAGCGCCACTGGCAGGAGCACCGCTGTGCGCAATGTCAAATGTCACGGTTCCACTCCCCTGCGCTTGAAAGGCCAACGTGACCCCGCTGCCGGAACAGACCGTAGTGTCGCTCAGGATAGTGACGGTAGGGGCCGGGATCACTTCGATATACACGCTATCTAGGACCTGGGTGGCGCATCCTGTATTGAACACCTCCAGCGTATAGTATCCGCTCTCGCTTCCGTAAGGCAGGTAGATGTGGTTCACTCGGTCGGTACTGCTGAACCCGTTGGGGCCGTTCCACTGATAGGCCACGTCAAAGGCGAAGGGGAGAGCTGCGATATGGATGCTGTCGCCTTCACAGTGACCGCCGCCCGAAAAGTTGCCGAATTCCCAAGCCAGGGCACTCTGGTTGATCGGTGTGGCCGTGAGGTTGATGTAGAAACTGTTGTGGCAAGAATCCTCCACCATAATGGAGAACTGTTGCCCCGCCACCATAGGCACTAATGGGAAACGTCCTATATCACTGGTTCCAATAATGTTCCCCATCATATCGGCTTGGCTGTACAAGTAGTAGGTGTAAGGCTCGGAACCATTGATGGCATGTGTGGAAACGAATCCCGTGTTGGAGAGGTTGTCGCACAATATGGCATAGCCGAGGTCCAGGTCTATATAGACAGGCACATATTCAATTGTGTCGTAATGATACAACTCCGAGCAGCCCTCCCAGGCATGCGTTTCAATCACGTATTGTCCAGGTATTGTGAAGACAAGGTTCCCGTTTCCGTCTGGCCACTCGCTATAGCCGCCCGCCACACCGTCTGCAACCCGAACTTCGTGCCAGATCGGATAGGCATCCACGACAGGCTCATCATTGTCCACACTGGGATCAATGACATAGGTATGGCGGCTCACGGACGCAGAATGTTGACGCACCAGCAAGCGGTCGCAAATCTGAGTCATGTCATATTCGGGCAAGGTATCGAGGGAAAGGGAGTCTCTGTAGAATCCTTCCTCCCAAACGTGTTCCACCGTATCCACGCCGCAAGAGCTGGTAACCACGAAAACGTAACGGCCAGGGGGCAGGCAAATGGAATCTCTGAGCGTGACTTGCCATCCGTTTTCATCGGTCCAAAACTCAGGATACATGTGATGGTTGCTGGTGTCAGCCGCCGTAAAGCTCCATTCGCCGTTCTGGCAAACCGCCGTAAAGTTGAATTGGTCATATAGCGGGCTCTCCACCAGTTGCACAGTCATATTCCGCCGGTAGAGCGTGGCATTGATGTCTTGCCGGACATATATGTAGCGGTCCCAGCAGCAGCCGTTCCATCCCTGCCAATCGTCATTATTGCAGCGGGCGTACAAAGGATATGTTTCATCAGCGGTGCCACCCACATTGAAAGTGAACACCGTGTCGCAGGAGGTGAGCAGACAGCCGTTGCCATCCGTAACCGTGATATGCACGGGGATGACGGTGTCCACCCAATAGGTCACCGGTGCAGAGAGGTAACTGAAGTCATCCCCCTCGTTATGGGCGATGAGGTTGGAGTCTATCGCTGACCAAACATCGTAGGAAAGCGGGCAGGTGTAATAACGACCAGCGAGCTCACTAGGCCAGTTGGGGTCATCGCTCCAGCTAGTACACCACGAACACCACCATGGATTGCCATAGAAGTTGTAAGTCTGGCTCGACATGCCTGAATGGGCGTGGATGATACAGGTGTCGGGCGTGAGTGTCGCCCCCGATGTCGCAGGAAGGATCTCCTTCTCAAAGGAGAAATCTTTTATATAGAAAAACGCGCTGTTATAGATGGTGTCTCGGCACAAGTCTCTGATTTGAAATTGGATAGTATCACCGTATAACGGACAATAGTTGCTCATCTGCAGAATCGTATCCGAGACGTATGACCAGTTCGGATCCCAGATGTTGAAGTTTTGGTGATACCACGGGGTGGCAAACCCTCCCGGATTGATGAACCTGTATTGGATGACGCTGTCAAAATAGGACTTGTCATAATCGTGAAGAGATATAGGGCTGTCTGTGGAGTATTGGAAGTTAAGGACATTGCTGTCCTGGCAATTGGTGGAGTTTATGCCATAGCGACTGATGCCGGTCGGGTGTGCATCTGGGATGCTGATGGAGAGCCACAGCGCATAGTCGCAGGAATCGGAGACGCGGATGCTATAATCGCCGACAGGCATATTGTCGAATGTGTAAAAGTCGCGGAAGTCGGCAAAGACAGAATCCTCGCCCGACTGCTGGCGTTGCATGAAAGTGACGTTTCGGACAGTATCTTGGTTGGAGTTGAGGATAATCACGCGATAGGGGAACTTTCCCTTGATGATTTTCAGCTGGACACGTCCACGATCGGCGCAGCCAAACGATGCCCGCCAACCGCAAAACTCACGTGTGTCATTCTCGTCCCAGGAATATTCGTAGTCGTTACGTGCCTGTGCCGACAGTATGGAAGCCTCCATACGGTCATAGTCGGTGACCACTTCCACGCCGCACAGCGAGGTGTCCACCAGCACGTAGTCAATTCCACTTGGCGTATTTACCGGCACATGCGCAATGACCCCCACGCAGTATGTGCCCGATGTCACCGGTATGTTGCCTACCGTATCATAATGAATGTTAGTGCCCGAGCTGGTATTACGGTAGTGGTACTGTATATTATACAAAGGGTATGTATTGAGATCTTGCGCGTTGTGCGTTTGCGTATTGACCAAAACCTCATTCCCATTTTCGTCATACATCTTGATGACGATACGACAGTCATCATAGCACTTTCCCGGCACCGTTGTCACCGTAACATTGTACGGAAATGTCAATGACTGCGCGAATATTGAAGAGGTGAGGACAACAACCAAAAGTGTCAAACAAACAATAATTTTCTTCTCCATAGCGAAATACTCTAACGGCGGCAAAGATAACTATTTTTTTGGTAACAAAAGCAACAGAATTAAAACACTCATGTAGATACAAAAAAGCCCGAATCTTCTCGACTCGGGCTAAAAAAAACGTTGACGCGAAATCTTACTTTTGTTTCAGCAGATCGCGAATTTCGGTGAGGAGTTTCTCTTCGGCTGACGGCTCGGGAGCGGGCGCGGGAGCTTCTTCCTCTTGTTTCTTCACCAGGCTGGAGGCCTTGTTGATCAGCTTGATCACGCAGAAGATACAGAGTGCCACGATCAAGAAGTCGATGGTCACCTGGATGAAGTTGCCGTAGTTGAGGGTCACGGCTTCGGCCACCACATCGCCGGCCTCGTTGAGTTTCGGGGCGCGGAGCGTTGCCGAGAGGGTTGTGAAGTTGACGTTGCCGATGAGCGCGCCAACGAGCGGCATGAGGATGTCGTTCACCAAAGAGGTGACGATTTTGCCGAAGGCGCCGCCGATGATCACACCGATGGCCATGTCCATGACATTGCCCTTCATCGCGAATTCCTTAAATTCTTTAAAAAATCCCATAGCTTTAAATTTTGATGATGAATGAAAGCGCAAAAGTACAATTTTTTCTTTTGAATGTTACGCTTTTATGTAATGAAAAAAAAGTGGGAATCAGGAAACCTCCGGGCATAAAAAAAGTGATCTGTACTGGATTTGAACCAGTGACCTCTTGCCTGTCAAGCAAGCGCTCTAAACCAACTGAGCTAACAGATCGTCTGTCAAAAAGACGGTGCAAAAATACACTTTTTTCGATATGATTCGACACCGAAAACGTTTTTCTTGATTTTTTTCATAAGCTATTGATATTGAACTTCGTAGAATGGCAATCCGCGTCTCTGCAAGAGCGTTTTGGGGTATTCCGAGGTTGTTTCGAGGCACAAAAAACGCGCGCCGGAGGCTTCCGGGGCGCGTTTTCGATAGGGGTTGCCGGTTGAGATCCGGGGGCTATTTCTTGAGTCCGAGGATCTCTCTCGCCTCGTCGGAGGTGGCGATGGGGCGGCCGAGCAGCTTGGCCATGCGGACGACTTTGTCAACGAGTTCGCCGTTGCTCTTGGCGAGGACGCCGCGTTCGAGGTAGAGGTTGTCCTCGAAGCCGACGCGCACGTTACCGCCCATCACGATGGTGGGGGCGGCGAGGGTGAAGGCGTGGCGGCCGATGCCGGTGCTCGTCCAGGTGCTGCCGGCGGGGATGTTCTTCACGAGCCAGCAGAGGTTGTCGACGGTGGCGGGGGTGCAGCCGGGGACGCCGAGCACGAAGTTGAACTGCATGGGGGCGCCGGGAACCTCGCCCTTGCGGGCCATAGTGAGGATGGTGTCGAGGTGACCCATCTCGAAGCACTCGTATTCGGGCTTGATGCCGCGCTCGATCATGCGTTTGCCGAAGGCGCGCATGGTGGGCATCGTGTTGTCGAAGATTTCGTCGCCGAAGTTGCAGGTACCGCAGTCGAGGGTGGCCATCTCGGGAATCGGGGTGGTGTCGGTCGATTGCAGACGCTCGTCGGGGGTCATGCCCACGGCACCGCCGGTGGAGGGGATCAGGATGACGTTGGGGCAGGCCTTGTAGATAGCGTCCTCACATTCCTGGAAGCGGGCGCGGCTCTGCGTGGGCGTGCCGTCGTCCTCGCGCACGTGCAGGTGCACGATGGCTGCGCCGGCATCCACCGCGCTCTTGGCTTCGCGCACGATCTCCTCAACGGTGTAAGGGACAGCGGGATTCTGTTCTTTTGTCACTTCGGCACCGCAAATAGCGGCGGTTATGATCAGTTTTTCCATGTTTAAGGTTTAAGGGTTAGGGGTTAAGGTTTAAGGTTTAAGGTTTAAGGTTTAAGGGTTAGGGGTTAGGGGTTAAGGGTTAGGGTACTACTTTCTTTGGCATTGTTTGGGGACGACGCAGGTGCCGGAGGCGCGGCAGACGACGATGGGTTCTTCCAGGACGTCGGCGGCGGAGGCGCTGATGTCGGGGCGCGGGCGGACGACCTTGCGGGCCTCGAAGACCATCTTGCGGGAGGTGTTGCCCACCTTGGTGATCTCACCGACTGCCTCGATGTAGTCGCCGGCATAGACGGGGGCGAGGAACTCCACGTTGTCGTAGGCGCAGAAGAGGCCTTCGTCGCCGTCTTGCATGATGAGCAGCTCGGTGGCCACGTCGCCGAACAGGGCGAGCATGTGGGCGCCGTCAACGAGGTTGCCGCCGTAATGGGCGTCTTGAGAACTCATTCTCAAACGAATCATTGATGTTTTCTTTTCTTCCATAATGTATTATTTTTCAGATATTTGAATTGTTTATTTACCGTTTCTTACGTTGCCGCAAAGGTACATATTTTTCGGATATATCCAGCCGGGTGCTTTTTGTTTGCGGAGACGCGGTACTGCGTCCTCTACGAAAGCAATCACAAAAAATCATGTCAAGACGAACGTTTCCGGCGGATGATCCGGGAACCGAGCCAGAATGCGGCAAAAGCCACTGTGACAAGAACGAGGACAGGGACCGCGAATGAAATTTTGGTGATTTTGTGTACTGCGTCCCCCACCTTGACGACGTACACGCCCGGGCGGTTGCCTATGCTCACCGGCAGCCCGTTCTTCCCCGGGTACAGGAAAACGTACTCGCCGTGTATGACATTTCCCTTCGGGTCGAGGACCTCCATCCAAGCGGTACACTCCTCCTCCGCCATGGCAAGCAGTCTGAAATCTTTCCTGAAGAGCGTGCGGTTGGTGTTGCAGACTATGGAGAGCACTTTCTCGTTTCGCAAATGGAAACCGTCCACCGTCTGTTGCCAGAACCGCTTAACCCTGCCGGACAGAAAACGGTCCGTTTTCCGGCAACTCTCCTCCCATTGTACGACACTTTGGGGATTGTTGAAGCGTTTCACCTGCATGGGGATCTCATCCTTCAGCAATTGGTGGATCCTGTCCAGATGGGGCTTCGTTTTCTCGTAACTGAAAAAAGTATTGTTGAGTTCCCCCAGCCTGATGAGGAACTGGTTTTTGAATGTATTGCTTTCGAGCAATTTACGGAAAAAAAGCGTTGACCTTTCGCAGGTGTTCCACATCATCCCCGTATAGGCGGCCGCATCGTAAACAGGGTATTCCGGATTGTCGAAGCAGCAGTCGCCATCGTAGAAGACCCAGTGCCACGGACTGTTCGGACTCTGCCAACACCGTGCGTTGTTGGACGGCCAGTCCCAATTGGCGGAAAAAAGTTCGTAGATGAAATAGTCAATGATGTTGGGAATGTCGATTCTTTTGGCAAAGTATTCGTATTGGGCGGAATCACTAAGATCAGAATCCTTAAGACGGTTGTAGAGCGCCAAGAAATCGTCAGCCGATCCGCATTCCGGCGTTCCCCAGGCCGTGATGATGTTGACGTTGTTGCAGTCGACGACGTAATGGCTTTCCAAGTAGCGTTCGTCCACTTTCTCTTCGATGAAATAGATGCCCCAGTATTCGCCGTTGAGGAAGAGGACAACCGGTCGCGAGAGTGTGGTCCCCATGTTGAGCGGGGCGGCAATCTGGTTAGCGAGCCAGTCGTTCACGCCGGAAGGATTGGCGGCGTTTCTGAACGGTCTGAGCACCAGATGCTTGTATTTCTCTAACTCGGATTCCTCAAAGATCTTGCATTTGAAGTTTTTCTTCCCGTATTCTTGCCGCGCATATATTTTCAACCCTTTCTGCTGGGCGCGGCGGGCTCGGATGCCGCCGTGGGTGCGCAGCCCTGCCCTTTGGTTGAAACCGCCGTTCCCGTCGGCGTAAAATTCCACATTCACCTCCCGTTCCCATTCGCGGCCATGCTGGGCATAGTTGCCGGAGTTGTCAAGTTCCTTCGGGTCGAACAGGTCGCCCGGCACCAGAATGCCCGTGTCGTGGGCGAAAAGCGACAGCGAGTCGGCGCAGATGGAGACTACCGGTAGGCCGTGGAGGTTGCAGTCCAACGAACCGATGAAATAGGATTGCGTTACGACAGGGCTGACGCGGTTGCCTTGGCCGTCGAATGCCGCGGCGCGGATCACGATGCCTTTCGTCACGGAATCAGGAAGATAGAACTCGTTTTTCGGGGAAATCGGGATTTTGTAGATGTTCGAGCGGGATTCAAGACGCTTGCTCAGCATCAAAGGTTCCGAATAGCGGGCGGATTTCCCGTTGGGCACGGCGCCGTTCAACGTGTAGCGGATGGTGAGGCCTGGATTGTCACAGGTCATCGTCACAGGGAAGGCCCCGGCATAGACGCCGCCCGCCGGGCTGACCTGCACCTCATGATCCTGCGCCGTCAGCCACGACGGCAACAGCAGAAGGAACAGCAACAGAAGCGTAAGGGCGTGGCTTTTCATTCAGGTGTCTGTATCAGATATGGACAGTATGCATCAGGCAACAGGGCCGATTGTGGCGGCGATGGTTCGGGCGATAATTTCCGCCGCGTGCCCGTCGCCGTAGAGCGCGATGGGAAACACCGGCGGCACGTCTATGAGGTTCAGCACGGTCTGCAGGATGTTCATCGGTTCGGTGCCGATGACGTGGTTGTAGCCGCATCCGGCCAATTCGGTCCACTCCGTCTCGTTGCGCATCGTCACGCAATACTTGCGCATGTAGTAGGCCTCCTTCTGCAGGCCGCCGCTGTCGGTCATCACCAATGCGCTGTGGTTCAGCAGGTAGAGCATCTCCAAGTAGCCCACCGGCTCGATGAACCGTATCGGCGACTTCTCGATGGGGTAGCCGATGGCTTCCATGCTCTTGCGGGTGTGCGGGTGCAGCGGGCAGACCACGGGAAGGGTGTTGCAGGTCAGCTCCAAAGCATAGAGCAACTGTTTCAGTGTTTGGGGGTTGTCCACGTTTTCGGCGCGGTGGAAGGTGCAGAGGATGTAGCGGTCGGGCAAGGCGGCGGCGGGGGCTTTCATCAGCGGCGCGAAGCGGGCGGCGGCGTCCTTCATCACGTCACCGGACATCACGATGCGGGCGCCGTCGGCCAGCCGTCCTTCGTTGCGCAGCTGGTTGGCGGCCGCTTCCGAAGGGCAGAAGAGCAGGTCGCTGATGCGGTCGGTGAGGATGCGGTTGATCTCCTCGGGCATGGCCTCGTTGTAGGAGCGCAGTCCGGCTTCCACGTGCGCCACGCGGAGATGCAGCTTCTTGGCCGCCAGCGCTCCCGCGAGTTTCGAGTCCGTGTCGCCATAGACCAGCACCCAGTCGGGCTGCTCGCGCATCAGGATCTCCTCGATGCGTTCCATCATCCGGCCGGTGAGCGCGCCGTGCGGCAGACCGTGGATTCCCAACTGGTAGGCGGGTTCCGGAATCCGCATCTCCTCGAAGAAAAGCTGCGACATATTGCGGTCGAAGTGCTGCCCGGTATGGACTACAACCTCCTGTATGCCATCGTGTTGTGACAATGCGTACGACACAACCGATGCCTTGATGAACTGCGGGCGCGCCCCGAGAATAGTGACAATCTTCATACTTTGATAGCTGTTAACGGTGGGGTCCAGTCGCGTCCAAAACGACCCGCTGAATCCGGGGGCAAAGGTACAATTTTTATAGGTATGCATGACCGTCTGTCTAAACGCCAGCGAGCCAGCCCTATAAAAAAGCACCCGTTTGAAAAAAAAGTGCAACCCTTTGACTTTTTTCCGTCTTATTTAAAAATATTGTACTTTCGCGCCGTCTCCGCGAAACACTCAAAAGTCTCAAAAATCTCAAATCACAAGTCACAAGTCACAAGTCATAAGTCAAAAGTCACAAGTCTCAAGTCAAAAGTCAAAAGTCAAAAGTCAAAAGTCAAAAGTCAAAAGTCATAAGTCAAAAGTCATAAGTCATAAGTCATAAGTCAAAAGTCACAAGTCAAAAGTCAAAAGTCAAAACAACATCGATATGAAAAGAATCACCATGACAGCCGTTTTCACGGTTTTAGTTGCCTGTTTAGTGGCACAGAGCGTCTCCTTCCCCACCCCGTACAAGAATCTTTGGGTCTATCGGCCTTCGATTTACACCACGCCTGTGGGGCAGGATGACGAGAACAACTATTTCTTCGTGCATGAGCGTGCAGTGGCGACGTTCAAGCCCAAAACCTACACCGACCACCTGTACATCGTCAACAAAGAGTCGATGCAGAAGGAGGACGTCGCCGTCACGGTCGCCAACAAGTACAATTTCCTCGGTGGCGTGTGTGGCGACAACAGTGTCTATGGCCTTTACGAGAGTCTTCCCGGCAAGGGCGATAAAATCGTGTTCACCCTTGCGGACCTCGGGAAGCGGTCGCGGTCTTTCACCTTGAGTGACGAGAACACGGTGACAGCGTCGGCCAACCCGAAGTTCTGGCCCGATTTCAAGACGGCGAAGTCGCCCGACGGGAAGCTCTTAGCCGCCCTTGCCATCGTCACCGGCAAGGACAACGTGTTGGAGAGTCTCTTCGCCGTGGTGGTCAACAATGAGGGCGAGTTCTTGTGGAGCGGTCCGGTCACCCCGCAGTTTGCCGGCAAGACCTCCTCGTTTGGCGACCTTGCGGTGGACAACAACGGCACGGTTTACTTGCCCGCCTACACCTGTTTGGTGACGGGCAAGAACGTTTCGAATGTCCAGTTCATGATGATCCGCACCACCGCCGACGGCAGCGATTCCTTCACGGAGGGCATCGACTTCGGCACGCCGCAGAACTTCACCGCCAAGGTGCTTGCCAGCGGGGATGTGGCCGTGGCGGGCTACTACACCGATTCCAAGACGACCACGGCCACGCAGACGAGCGGCTACTATTTCTACCGTTTCGACCCGAAGTCGGAGTCCATCACCGACATCCGCAGTTTCAAGTTCAACGAGGGTTACGTGGAGCGCGAGGCGTGGGCGCGGTTCGCGACGGTTCTCGGCAACCAGCAGTATTCGGTGAGTGCGGACAACATCTTCGAGCTCGAGAACGGCAGTCTGGTCCTTTGCGGCGAGCACCGGTACGTCAAGTCGATCTACAACCAGCAGATGAACAGCACCACCTACCAGATGCTGACCAAGAACATTCTGGTCTCCACTCTCCTACCCGACGGCACCTCGCATTTCACGATGATCGAGAAGCAGCAGGGCACATCGCAGGGGGCGGTTCCGGGCGACGACTGGCGTCCGGCGGGCATTTCATACACGGCGTTCGCGCACCACAACGACATGTATTTCATGTTCTCGGAAGACCCGAAGAACATCCCCTATCCGGGCAAGGGCACGGTCTGCTCTCCCGGCGGCATGACCTACAAGGATGCCTGGACCAACGTGCTGATGCGGCTCACTCCCGACCAGGGGCTGACCCAGCGGGAGATCAAGGATCCCAACCAGCTGCTCCGCGCTGTTGATTTCGTTGACGCCGAGCATTTCTATGCGTCCGGCATCGGCAAGAGCGACATCTTCCTGAGCAAGTATGAGATTGAGAAGTAGCGGGGGTTGAGCTGCGTAACGAAAACGCCCAAGCGCATAAGAGTGCTTGGGCGTTTTTTTTTGTGGCGGAAAGTACAGGATTCGAACCTGTGAGGGCTTTTGACCCTGGCGGTTTTCGAAACCGCTGCCTTCAACCGCTCGGCCAACTTTCCTTTCTCAAAAGAGCGCGCAAAAATACAATTTTTTCGGTATGGTGCGACAGGGGGCGGTTATTTTTTTCTCTGGTCCAACTCCGGTCCAACTCCGGTCTAACTCCGATGTAACTCCGATGTAACTCCGATACAACTCCGATACAACTCCGATACAACTCCGATACAACTCCGATAAAACTCCGATCAACTCCGATAGAACTCCGATACACAGTTTGTAGTTAGTAGTTAGCAGTTAGCAGTTGGCGGAGGGGGTTCCGACGGGGCGGAGCGTTCGTCGGACGACGACTTCACGTACACAATGCTGATGCGTTCGGACGAGGGGAGCTACCGGTACGGGCGTTCGCAGTATCTGACCAGTGTGGTGATCGGGTAAGGGCTGCTCGGACTGAAGGTCATCTCTGCGTTTGTTAGAAGCAGGGGCGCGGAGTGCTGCGCCTCTGCTTTCTTTGATTGCGTTTCGGCGTAACGAGTACGTCGCTTGCGATGACAGAGGGAGGTTCCCTTAGATTCGGATTCAGCACTGTCTTCTGTAGGGAATCCACTGACATATAGTGTCAGTATTATTTTTTCGAGACGGTGACAAAGACTTACACATAAAAACAGTAATTTTGCCGCATGAAAAATATCACCATATCTCATATCAGAATGACTGACAGAGCCATTCAATCGAACGACGACCATCAGCAGGGTGTCGCAGAAAGGGCTGAATCCTTCGCCACGGACGTTAATATGACCGGTTGGGGGAGAGTTTTGGGATTGTTACATGATAAAGGCAAAGAGAAAAAAGCCTTCCAACAACACATCGTCAAGGAAAGTGGATTGGACCCAAACATTAAAGTTGAAGGAGACTATCGTCATGCATACGTGGGTGCATTGATTGCAAAGGAATTATTTCCCAACTCTCATTTGTTGATGGATAACGCCTTGATGGGACATCATAGGGGGATGTATGATGATGGAGATTGGAAAGAAATCATGAAAAGTCAAATCCCAGAGGATGTGAGTATTGATGGTATCCAAGCTGATTTAATAGTGCCGAAACTTGCGAATCCCAAAAAGGATGTTCATCATTTAGAACGTATGCTCTATAGCTGCTTGGTGGATGCTGATTTTTTGGACACGGAAGCTTTTATGCAACCCGAACAAAGTCGTTTGAGAGGAAATCATGATTCTTTGGCAACTTTGGAAAAAAGATTAGAAGCATTTTTGGCGGGATTGAAAAAATATGCCCCTGATACTGAAGTCAATCGGATTAGAAACGAGGTTCAGAATTGGTGTGTCAAAGAAAGTGTTAATCCACCCGACTTTTACAGTTTGACAGTTCCTACGGGTGGGGGTAAGACATTGGCCTCCGTTTTGTGGGCCATCAAACATGCCATCAAGAACGACCTGAAGAGGATCATTATAGCGATTCCTTATACGAGCATCATCACGCAAACAGCAAGTGTATTGAGAAACATATTTGGCGAGAAGAATGTGCTTGAGCATCACTCGAATGTTGACAGGTCTGCATTCGACGACAGGGAACTGGCACAAAAACTGAAATTGGCGACAGAAAACTGGGATTATCCTATTATTGTGACGACCAATGTTCAATTATTCGAATCACTGTTTAGTAACAAGCCATCAGATTGTCGCAAATTGCACAATATTGCCAAAAGTGTTTTGATATTGGACGAAGTGCAAACATTGCCAACGGATTTCCTTCAGCCTATTGTTGATACTTTTGACACGCTTAAAAGAGTGTTTGGCGTATCCGTCTTGTTCACAACTGCCAGTCAACCTGTGCTTTCCGGTTTGATACAAGGCACCAATCCGTTTGTCTCTTTTGAAGGATTGTCGAACATTCGTGAAATCATCCCTGAAGGCGCCAATCTTTATGATCGTTTACGCCGCGTGGAATTGAAATTTGAGAAGAATCCGAAAAACTACGATGAAGTTGCGAATGAATTGTCCCATCATTCACGTGTGCTATGCATTGTGAATACAAGAAATGATGCGAGAGAGATTTATACCCGGCTACCAAAAGAAGGCATTTGTTTGCATTTGTCTCGAATGATGTGCCCTGACCATGTTATGGAAACCATTGACAACGTGAAATTGGCACTTAAAGAATCGTCTAATACAACCATCAGAGTGGTAGCCACCCAACTTATTGAAGCGGGCGTTGATATTGACTTTCCTATGGTGTTTCGACAAGAGGCTGGACTTGACTCGGTACTCCAGGCGGCAGGAAGGTGCAACAGAGAGGGTAAATTGGGAACAGGGAGCACCGTTGTTTTTGGTTTGCAGAAACCTTTGCCTCCCGGTCACATAAGACAAACCAATGATGCCCGACTTGCCATAATGAATCGTGAATACGATTGGTTCTCGCCAGAAGCAATGGAGGCCTACTTCAAGCAACTTTATTCACGTGTTAATAGTTTTGACAAGAAGAACATCAAAGATTTGTTATACAAGGCTGAAATACAATTCGAAACAGCTGCATCTGCATTCCATTTGATTGATGATAATACAATTTCTGTCATCGTGAATTGGAAGAATAGCATGGAGTTAGTAGAAAGATTAGTCAGAGAAGGTCCATCCTATTCGTTAATGAAAGCATTGTCTCAATTCAGCGTCAACGTGCGGAATGGAGATATGAAGAAGCTGGTAGAGGCTGGTGCAATCGAAGAGGTGCTTGAAGGAATCTATGTAATTCGAGACCAGTCCTTTTACAGCAATGAAGTTGGTCTTGTTACAGATAATCATTGGTTAGAAGAATCATTAATAGTATAAATATGGAATATTACGACAAAGAATTTTGTTTGGAGGTGTGGGGGCCGATGGCCTGCTTCACCCGACCAGAGCTAAAAGTGGAAAGAGTGAGCTATGATGTCATCACCCCATCGGCCGCGCGAGCTGTGTTTGAAGCTATCTTTTGGAAACCTGCCATCCATTGGCAGATAACAAAAATTGAAGTGTTAAATCCTATTAAATGGACAACTATCAGACGTAATGAAGTAGGTGCCGTCGCATCGAACAAGAAGAAGCAAATTTTCATAGAGGAAGAGAGACAGCAAAAGAACTCGTTGTTGCTTCAAGATGTCCATTATCGGATTTGGGCCAAGCTAGTTTTCATCCCCCAATGGAAGAGAAAAGAGACCAAGAACGCCCAAATTGACATAGAAGAAGCCGATCTGCTTAAGAGAGATGAGAATCCTGGCAAGTATAACGCCATGTTTGAACGCAGGGCGAGCAAAGGCCAGTGCTTCAACCAACCTTATTTGGGCACTCGAGAGTTTTCAGCCTCTTTCCGTTTAGTAAAGCCAGAACAAGAAGATTTGAAAGACCCTATTGACGAGAGTCGCGACCTTGGCATTATGCTTTACGATATGGATTTTGAAGGCAATCCCGATAAACCCGAAGCAATGTTTTATCGTGCTCGTATGGAGCACGGCGTTATTATTGTTCCACCAATTGACAGTAAGGAGGTTTTGAGATGATACTGCAAGCGTTATATGAATATTACAAAAGATGCGACAATTTGCCACGAAAAGGAATGGAACTCAAAGAGATTGGCTTCTTAATTGTCATAGATAAAGAAGGTCATTTTCTGAAATTTGAAGACAGAAGAATTGACAAGAAGCAAGCTCAGCAATTTCTTGTTAAGAAGCATGTGGGGCGTACGAGTGCTCTTGCAGCAAACCATCTGTATGATAATAGTGGTTATGTATTGGGATATTCTGAAAAGGGAGATGCCCAGGCTCAATACCAAACTTTCAAAGATAAAGTGAATGCCATTTTTGAATTACATCCGGATAATCCTGATATAACAGCTGTTCACAAGTTCTATCAAGAAGAGCAAAGTGCGGTTCTCGAATTAATGCAAAAAGACTCACTTTGGCCGGAAATTTTGAAGAATTTAAATAAGAAGTTCTCTACATTCTCTTTTCTTATTGAAGGAGATACGGAAATCGTAGCTGCAAAGAAGGAACTATTAGATTTACTTGAAAACGACGTTAACGATTGCGATCAGATATGTTTGGTGTCAGGAGAGAGAGGACATTCTGTCGAGACAACTACGGCAACCATGATTCCTGGCAGTCAAGCAACAGCTAAGCTTGTCTCATTTCAAGTGAATTCAGGATATGATTCATACGGGAAAGAAAAAGGAGGCAATGCGCCAATTAGCGAGGAAGCGGAATTTGCATATACAACAGCTCTAAATTACATGCTCCGTTCCGATTCGAGAAACAAATTCCTTATTGGCAATCGCACTTTTTTGTTTTGGGCATCCAAAGATGACGAAGCAGGTAACCAGGCAGAAGAAAGCATCTTTAGTATGTTTGGCAACAACGAACAAGAAGATGACCCCAACCGAAATATTGAACAGGTAAGAAAAACGTTCAACTCCATATATTCAGGATCTTTGAGAACGAATTTGGATGACAAGTTCTATATCCTTGGTCTTGCGCCAAACTCAGCACGTATCGCGGTCACATATTGGTCTGAATTGCCACTAAAAGAGTTTGCGTCGTTGATATTGCGTCACTTTGAAGATATGGACATTGTTGACACGCGAAAAGAGAAAAAGCCCTATATGGGACTGCGTTCTATCTTGGCTGCAGTCACATTAGGCGGAAAATCGTCGGATGCTACGCCAAACTTGCCCGAAGCTGTCGTGAAAAGCATTTTCCAGGGTATTTCATACCCTTATACGCTGTTTGCAGGATGCATCCGTCGTATTCGTGCCGAACAAAGTCTCAATATTACCCGAGCCGCCATCATCAAGGCTTATTTGAACAGAAAAACAAATGATAATCAAAAAAAAATAGGAAAAATGTTAGACATCCAAAACACCAACCAAGGCTACCTTTGTGGCCGATTGTTTGCCGTGCTTGACAAGATTCAAGACGAGGCAAACCACCAGCATTCTATCCGCGAACGGTATATGAACTCAGCAAGTGCCACACCTGCCGCCGTATTCGCGACAATTCTCAACCTGTCATACCATCATTCGGAGAAGTTAACCGAGGGACGGAAAGTTTGGTTTGAGAAAATCAAACAGGAAATCGTTGATAAGATAAGTTCCGACGGTTTCCCGGCTCACCTTGACCTACAAGATCAAGGAAGATTCTTTGTGGGCTATTATCAGCAAACACAATGGTTTTACACCAAGAAAGAAGAACAAACAACTGAAGAATAACGATTAAAATTTATAGTATTATGTCAGAATTAAAAAACAGAATTGATTTTGTGTACATTTTTGATGTACAAGATGGTAACCCCAATGGCGATCCCGACGCAGGCAATCTGCCTCGTGTGGACGCGGAAACAGGTATGGGACTCGTGACCGATGTGTGCCTGAAGCGCAAAGTGCGTAACTATGTACAGATTGTGAAAGATTGTTCGCAGGGATTTGATATTTATGTGAAAGAAAAAGCTGTACTTGGAAGAAGTCATGTTGCGGCATTCAAGGCACTGGGGTATAAATTAGGTGAAGACTCAAAAAAACAAATACCTAACGAATTAAAAGGCGAACTTGAAGAATCCTCCTTGTTTGAAGGACTCTCAATCACCGAAGAAGATGAAGCTGAATATTTGGTAGTTGAAGGAGATGCTGATAAAAAGGCAATCCAAGAATGGTTAAAAGAATCTGGATTAAGCAAAGATGCTATCGCTTTTGTTAAAACAGCACTGAAAGATGCTAAAGCAAGGAAGCAAACTTCTGAAGAGACCGAAGGAGGTCGTCAATGGATGTGTTCTAACTTTTATGACATCAGGAGTTTCGGTGCTGTATTATCGTTAAAATCAGCTCCTAACTGTGGTCAAGTCCGCGGTCCTATTCAATTTACTTTTGCCCGGTCAGTGGATGCTATTGCAACCGCTGAACATTCCATCACGCGCATGGCTGTGGCAACAGAAAAAGAGGCCGAGAAACAAGGTGGGGACAATCGTACGATGGGTCGCAAAGCTACAGTTCCCTACGGACTCTATGTCTGCCATGGTTTCGTCTCAGCCAATCTCGCCAAACAAACTGGTTTTACCGAAGAAGATTTGGAACTGTTCTGGGAAGCCTTGAAAAACATGTTCGACATTGACCGATCTGCAGCTCGTGGGTTAATGAGTGCCCAAAAACTGATTGTATTCAAACACGATTCAGTATTAGGGAACGCTCCCGCCAACAAACTTTTTGATCTGGTCAAGGTTGAAAAGAACACCACAGATGCACCACGATCATTCAAAGATTACAATGTTACTGTAAATGAAACTGCTATACCTGCAGGTGTGCATGTTGAATATCTTATCTAAGCAATGTACACCGAAGACGAAATGCTCATGTTGTCGGGGATTCAGCACTTTGTGTTTTGTCCCCGGCAATGGGCATTGATTCACATCGAACAGGTCTGGGAGGACAACCGACTTACAATGGAGGGTCAGTTGCTTCACCAACAAGCGGATGACCCTTTCTATCGACAGAAAAATGGAGATAATATCTCTTTGCGTTCCGTTTCCATCGCTTCAAAAGAGTTAGGCTTGTACGGCTTTTCCGATGTTGTGGAACTGAGGCCATCAGATTGCGCAACGAATTGCATCCTGCATCCTTCATACCCAGGTTATTGGAAACCTTTTCCTGTTGAATATAAACGAGGGCACTCAAAACCGGACGAACGCGATGAAGTTCAATTGGCAGCGCAAGTCATCTGCCTTGAAGAGATGCATGACATACGAATTGATTACGCATATCTCTTCTATTGGGTAAGCCGACGACGGGAGGAAATAGCAATGGATGAGAGTCTACGAAAGTTGACGAAACAATATGCTGACGAAATGCATAAAGTGTTTAAGTCGAGTATAGTTCCCAAAGCAGAAAAAAGCAGAAAATGCAATAATTGCTCGTTGTTCGATATTTGTATTCCTGACACCAAAAACAAATCGTTAGTTTCTTACTACTTGAAAAAGAATCTCTATGAGGAAACTCCTTAATGTGTTGTACGTCACCACACCAGAGTCTTATTTGAGTAAAGACGGAATGAATGTGGTGGTTTCTGTTGAGCAAGAAGAAAGATTCAGAATTCCAATCGTTAACATTGAAAGTATTGTGACGTTTGGCTACATGGGTGCCAGTCCTGGGTTAATGAAGCTATGTGCCGACAACGGGGTGTCATTGTCTTTTTTATCTCCTAACGGCCGATTTATCGGCCGGTTTCAAGGGCCCGTCCACGGCAATGTCCTACTCAGAAAAGCGCAGTATCAAACTGCAGACAACGAAGATTGTTCTTTGCATTTTGCCCATTTGTTTGTTGCCGGCAAAATACAAAATTACAAAACAACACTTCAACGATATATACGTGACAACGGTTCCAACAATGATGTCGAATCTGCTATCCAGTCGTTGGAGTCAAGCAAGCAGCGGGCGGTGAAGTCAAACAACATTTCAAGTTTGATGGGGATTGAAGGCGATGCGGCAAACAGCTATTTCGAGATATTCCCTTGTCTGATCCTTCATCAAAAAGAAGGGTTTCCTTTCCATGGCAGAAACAAACGGCCTCCCAAAGATGCGGTGAATGCCATGCTCTCATTCGTATATACCCTTTTGGCCAACGAGACTGCAGCGGCATTGGAGACGGTCGGACTCGACCCCTACGTTGGTTTCCTACATTCCCTACGACCAGGGCGAACTTCTTTGGCTTTGGATTTAATGGAAGAACTAAGGGCCTACTTAGGGGATCGGTTGGTTCTATCCCTTATCAATCGTAAACAAGTGACACCTGGAGACTTCGTGAGGCAGGGTGAAAGCGGTGTAGTGATGACGGAAAACTGTCGCAAGACGGTCCTGACTGCATGGCAGAGCCGAAAGAAGGAAACCATAGTACATCCTTATTTGGAAGAGAAAATCCCAATAGGGTTGCTTCCATACGCTCAAGCCTTACTTTTAGCAAGGACTATCAGGGGCGACATCGATGATTATCCCGTTTTTTTAATTCGGTAAGTCCAATGATGATACTGATAACATACGATGTTGAGGCTTCGACCCTCGAAGGTGCGAGACGTTTGCGTCGTGTAGCAAAAGAATGTCAAAATTATGGACAACGTGTTCAGAATTCGGTTTTTGAGTGTGTGTTGACCGAGGCTCAATTTGCAATGTTGAGGAATAAGCTTGCCTCAATGATTGATGATGAGAAGGACAGTGTTCGTTTCTACTTTATGGGGAACAATTGGAATAAGAAGGTGGAGTTCATTGGGAAAAAGACATCATATGATGTGACATCAGAATTAATAATATGATTATGCGAACATAGAGCATTGCAAAAAAAAGTGTATTTTCGCGCCGCTTGATAATGAATGAATTATCAAGCGTTTTGTTGTACAGCGCGATCAACTAATTGTATAGATTTGCCGGTTCGCGGATTGAGTATCACAAAGCACTGACACACAAAACAAAAAAAAGCATACAGTCGCGCCCCCCGTGGGCGCGTGGATTGAAACTCCGAAGGGGATGTAGATCCTGTCGCCGTCGGCGGTCGCGCCCCCCGTGGGCGCGTGGATTGAAACCCCATCCGAAGACGTTGGACAGCAGTCCGCCGAAGGTCGCGCCCCCCGTGGGCGCGTGGATTGAAACCCGACACTCATCGCATCTGAGGTCGGCGGTGTTGTCGCGCCCCCCGTGGGCGCGTGGATTGAAACTTCGCGAACAGCCACGACTTCCACTGCAATCCGAGTCGCGCCCCCCGTGGGCGCGTGGATTGAAACAAGCCGGTTATCCTTGCTCCGACGTGGAGCCAGAGTCGCGCCCCCCGTGGGCGCGTGGATTGAAACATGTTCGGCGTGTCAGCCAGGAACGGCAATCTATGTCGCGCCCCCCGTGGGCGCGTGGATTGAAACGCGCTCTCGGCCTCCGCCAGCGCGATCTGCTCCTCGTCGCGCCCCCCGTGGGCGCGTGGATTGAAACTCCAACAGTTTCACGCGCTCCTCAGCTGTCAGACCGTCGCGCCCCCCGTGGGCGCGTGGATTGAAACAAGTCCCTGCTCACGGAACTCGGAGGCAAGCCGCGTCGCGCCCCCCGTGGGCGCGTGGATTGAAACGGTTATGAAATGCCGTTACGGTGTGAAAAGGTTGGTCGCGCCCCCCGTGGGCGCGTGGATTGAAACTGCTAACAGACAAGAACAAGCTAATTATGAGAAGTCGCGCCCCCCGTGGGCGCGTGGATTGAAACTCTTGAAATTCAGCAGATGAAGTTGGATTTACAAGTCGCGCCCCCCGTGGGCGCGTGGATTGAAACATATAGGGGCGCATGGCGTCGAAATCCCGGTGCCCCGTCGCGCCCCCCGTGGGCGCGTGGATTGAAACCTCTCTGACCTCGCGCATGCGGGTGCGCATTGAAAGTCGCGCCCCCCGTGGGCGCGTGGATTGAAACACGTATTACAAAATAATACGCAAACACCTTGAGGTCGCGCCCCCCGTGGGCGCGTGGATTGAAACACGTATTACAAAATAATACGCAAACACCTTGAGGTCGCGCCCCCCGTGGGCGCGTGGATTGAAACTCAATCGTTTGAAAAACAATTGCAAATCACGCTTAGTCGCGCCCCCCGTGGGCGCGTGGATTGAAACTCGTGGCATCGCCCAAAAAACAGAAAAATGGCCAAGTCGCGCCCCCCGTGGGCGCGTGGATTGAAACAAGGATTCAGTACGCAGGCGGAGCAACCAATCAGTCGCGCCCCCCGTGGGCGCGTGGATTGAAACTCGTACTTTTCGATTTTGCCGTAGCTGTCCTCCGTCGCGCCCCCCGTGGGCGCGTGGATTGAAACTTTGAGGTCCGTGGCCGTGCGTAGCGCTTCCAGCATGTCGCGCCCCCCGTGGGCGCGTGGATTGAAACACATCGTCACCGCCGCAACCGTCAAGGTTGAACTTGTCGCGCCCCCCGTGGGCGCGTGGATTGAAACCTTCTAAACTTCTTAGTAAGTACAAGGCTACTTTGTCGCGCCCCCCGTGGGCGCGTGGATTGAAACAGGAAAATTGGGGTTACGCATACGAAACTGATTAACGTCGCGCCCCCCGTGGGCGCGTGGATTGAAACTTAAAAAGGCGAAACCACCACTGCATGCGGCGATTGTCGCGCCCCCCGTGGGCGCGTGGATTGAAACAAGAAAGCAGGGCGGGAAAAACTCATGGACTTTGTCGCGCCCCCCGTGGGCGCGTGGATTGAAACATGACTACGCAATTTTGTAGATTTTACCAAACTCTGTCGCGCCCCCCGTGGGCGCGTGGATTGAAACAACAACCTGCAAGCGGTCACGAATGCCGCCCGCCGTCGCGCCCCCCGTGGGCGCGTGGATTGAAACCTTGATTTCCTCTTCGATGGCTTTCGCCTTGCTGGTCGCGCCCCCCGTGGGCGCGTGGATTGAAACATCTTGAGGTTGCGGATGATCACCGCGTCGCACAGCTGGTCGCGCCCCCCGTGGGCGCGTGGATTGAAACATCCCTGCGACCACTACCAGCGTGATGCCGGTCGGGTCGCGCCCCCCGTGGGCGCGTGGATTGAAACCTGGACGGACATGGAGTCGTAGTAGCAGCGCAGGGTCGCGCCCCCCGTGGGCGCGTGGATTGAAACGTGTACTCCACCGTGACAAGGCCGTCGTCCTTCGGGTCGCGCCCCCCGTGGGCGCGTGGATTGAAACATCGTGGACCGGACGGGACAGATCTACCAGCTCTGTCGCGCCCCCCGTGGGCGCGTGGATTGAAACCGCATGGGAGACCGTCTCCACCACCAACTTCACCGTCGCGCCCCCCGTGGGCGCGTGGATTGAAACTCTCAAAGAGTTGTTGTTCCCTAATGAGTTGGATGTCGCGCCCCCCGTGGGCGCGTGGATTGAAACTTTGCTTATCTCCGTTTATATCTTGACCATTGGATGTCGCGCCCCCCGTGGGCGCGTGGATTGAAACTTTGCTTATCTCCGTTTATATCTTGACCATTGGAGTCGCGCCCCCCGTGGGCGCGTGGATTGAAACTCGCCTCGTTCACCGCCATCTCCCCCGCGTAGGTCGCGCCCCCCGTGGGCGCGTGGATTGAAACTTCCGGTCGGCGCGTCCCCATTCCTGCCTTACGGGTCGCGCCCCCCGTGGGCGCGTGGATTGAAACTCAGTTCATTCAAATTGATGCTGTGCGTAACAAGTCGCGCCCCCCGTGGGCGCGTGGATTGAAACTCTAAGTATTCTTCAAATGAATTGCTGCACATAGTCGCGCCCCCCGTGGGCGCGTGGATTGAAACATGCAAGGTGGTTATGATGGCAATCAGAACTTTGTCGCGCCCCCCGTGGGCGCGTGGATTGAAACTCGTCGTGGTTTCACCTCCTTGAGCGTCTTTATCCGTCGCGCCCCCCGTGGGCGCGTGGATTGAAACAATTTATGGAATACCGACCACGGCTTTCGCCACCGTCGCGCCCCCCGTGGGCGCGTGGATTGAAACAAAACAGAGGTGCTGGCAGCGGCAGCAGCGCAGGTCGCGCCCCCCGTGGGCGCGTGGATTGAAACCCGCTGTCGTACATGTCCATGGGCGAAGCCTCCGTCGCGCCCCCCGTGGGCGCGTGGATTGAAACCTGCATACCGAGTTGAGACAAAAGCGGGTGCGGAGTCGCGCCCCCCGTGGGCGCGTGGATTGAAACTCCTTGGGGAAATCCAGCCATGCCAACGGGTGGGTGTCGCGCCCCCCGTGGGCGCGTGGATTGAAACCCTCCATGCGCGGCAAGTACCGAGCGAACAAACTGTCGCGCCCCCCGTGGGCGCGTGGATTGAAACGTCAACACATTGTCTGTAACTCCGCAAGTTGCGGGGTCGCGCCCCCCGTGGGCGCGTGGATTGAAACCTGGCATCATCGGCATGTTGCGCTCGCCGTACATGTCGCGCCCCCCGTGGGCGCGTGGATTGAAACAACTGATGAGATTGCAAAACAGCATCAACACCGGTCGCGCCCCCCGTGGGCGCGTGGATTGAAACTTGTCGTTGAGGTCCTCGGCCTCGCGCTCATCCACGTCGCGCCCCCCGTGGGCGCGTGGATTGAAACCTTTGGTCTAACGTGGTAATGCAGCACATACGCGGTCGCGCCCCCCGTGGACGCGTGGATTGAAACTAATTCGATGTAAGCGTCAAAGTTTCCATCTTCGTCGCGCCCCCCGTGGGCGCGTGGATTGAAACATTGAAATCGTGGCTATGAGTATTCGCATTGCGTGTCGCGCCCCCCGTGGGCGCGTGGATTGAAACTATCCATTGGAGAACGGCCTCCTCCTGCGTCCCCGTCGCGCCCCCCGTGGGCGCGTGGATTGAAACCCCACTGCTTGAAGAAGAAGGCCGCGCCCTGCTGTCGCGCCCCCCGTGGGCGCGTGGATTGAAACCGGAAGGACTCGCCGTCGAAAACCACAATATGGGGTCGCGCCCCCCGTGGGCGCGTGGATTGAAACTTCATACAGGTCAGCATTAAATCGCAATTCCTGGTCGCGCCCCCCGTGGGCGCGTGGATTGAAACCTTAAGACTGTGAAAAAAATTGCCGACGGAAGGAGGTCGCGCCCCCCGTGGGCGCGTGGATTGAAACACCTCCTCGAGCGTCTTTATCCTCTTGACTACGTCGCGCCCCCCGTGGGCGCGTGGATTGAAACTCTCCAATACATGTCAGATACTCGCCGTTTGGCGTCGCGCCCCCCGTGGGCGCGTGGATTGAAACATGTTCACTGTCACGAACAACAGTACGACTGCCAGTCGCGCCCCCCGTGGGCGCGTGGATTGAAACCTGAAGAGTATTGGCAAGCGGCGAGATATCTCCAGTCGCGCCCCCCGTGGGCGCGTGGATTGAAACCATCCATAGTATTAATAATTTTGGGGGTTAATTATGTCGCGCCCCCCGTGGGCGCGTGGATTGAAACTTTTTGAATCTTGGCAGCTTGAGAGGCAGCCAAAGTCGCGCCCCCCGTGGGCGCGTGGATTGAAACGTTCAAGCGCGGAGATCTCCGCGTGCAGCACGGAGGTCGCGCCCCCCGTGGGCGCGTGGATTGAAACACCTTGCTTAATTTCCTGCATACCGAGTTGGGACAGTCGCGCCCCCCGTGGGCGCGTGGATTGAAACACCAGCTCCTTGAACTGCCTGATGTCGGGTCTGAGTCGCGCCCCCCGTGGGCGCGTGGATTGAAACACCAGTAAAATAAGCAGGATTACCTGAGTTTAAGTCGCGCCCCCCGTGGGCGCGTGGATTGAAACATATTAGAAACGATAACCACCACGGGAAATGTGATGTCGCGCCCCCCGTGGGCGCGTGGATTGAAACCTAACCGTATCCTTTGGGATGACTTTGACAACTGTCGCGCCCCCCGTGGGCGCGTGGATTGAAACAACTCCGCGAAGGCGGAATTGCAGGGCGAAAAAGTCGCGCCCCCCGTGGGCGCGTGGATTGAAACGGCTCGTCCCGGAGGCAACGGACGAGGAGCTTGGTCGCGCCCCCCGTGGGCGCGTGGATTGAAACCACCAGCAGGCGGTGACGTTGCCCTCGTAGGTCTGTCGCGCCCCCCGTGGGCGCGTGGATTGAAACAAAAAGTAGCCCTATGAAACTCTACACCAGAAGGTCGCGCCCCCCGTGGGCGCGTGGATTGAAACGCCATCCCGGAGGCACCGCCGCCGCCCTGATGGAGTCGCGCCCCCCGTGGGCGCGTGGATTGAAACACCACAGACTGACAACCCCGCGAGAATCGCACCTGGTCGCGCCCCCCGTGGGCGCGTGGATTGAAACCTGTATGAAGTCGCCCGCCTCACGCCCTACTCCGTCGCGCCCCCCGTGGGCGCGTGGATTGAAACCGCGTACACGGCAGGAAGGATCCAGGGAATGGTGGAGTCGCGCCCCCCGTGGGCGCGTGGATTGAAACACGATATCATTTGTTATAGTTTTCAGCGGCTCTCGGTCGCGCCCCCCGTGGGCGCGTGGATTGAAACTGGTCTCGTATAAAGTCCCTGTTCCAGTCTCTTGGTCGCGCCCCCCGTGGGCGCGTGGATTGAAACATGTAGGGGCGCATGGAGTCGAAATCCCGGTGCCGTCGCGCCCCCCGTGGGCGCGTGGATTGAAACTATAGTCGCCCTGGGTGACCGCGCAAGGCTGGAGTCGCGCCCCCCGTGGGCGCGTGGATTGAAACCAGCGCACGCGCACGGGTCCGAATCCCGCCCCGGTCGCGCCCCCCGTGGGCGCGTGGATTGAAACTGTGATGCACACTTCTACATCCATGCGAATCGAAAGTCGCGCCCCCCGTGGGCGCGTGGATTGAAACTTCTATCGTCAGCGGCACGCGCACGCTGATGTCGTCGCGCCCCCCGTGGGCGCGTGGATTGAAACGTCTTGAAAGCCTTGTGAGGATTAGCCCCAAGGCAGTCGCGCCCCCCGTGGGCGCGTGGATTGAAACTGAAGCATGTCGGCGTGTTCGACACCTCCTTCCAGTCGCGCCCCCCGTGGGCGCGTGGATTGAAACACCACAAGCGGCACATATTACACTGTAACCTCTTGTCGCGCCCCCCGTGGGCGCGTGGATTGAAACCGCTGAAAGCTACAAATTTTGGCTCGCGGGCAACGTCGCGCCCCCCGTGGGCGCGTGGATTGAAACACACTTATTGCCAGGATGGATAAAATGCCGCCTTGTCGCGCCCCCCGTGGGCGCGTGGATTGAAACTATACACGATGTTACACGGAGACATAACGGAATGCGTCGCGCCCCCCGTGGGCGCGTGGATTGAAACATACTATGACAAGTCATGGGTTACCATGCCCGGAAAGGTCGCGCCCCCCGTGGGCGCGTGGATTGAAACGTGTCTGTTTTAATATTGTTTTCATGGTTGAAGAAGTCGCGCCCCCCGTGGGCGCGTGGATTGAAACATAGAACGGCCGTAACCATTCAAGACGGTGATTGAGTCGCGCCCCCCGTGGGCGCGTGGATTGAAACATCGAAAGCTGGTTCGTAGAAACCCTGCTCAAGGTCGCGCCCCCCGTGGGCGCGTGGATTGAAACAACTGGGACGGCCAACTCGTGCTGCAGAAGAGGTCGCGCCCCCCGTGGGTGCGTGGATTGAAACTATGTCGCAAGGTGTTGCACAACATTTCAATTATGTCGCGCCCCCCGTGGGCGCGTGGATTGAAACTACCAAGAAGAAGAGAAAGGAGTCGAAAATGGATGTCGCGCCCCCCGTGGGCGCGTGGATTGAAACTGCAGAACTCCGTCTATATACACCATCCTGTTCATGTCGCGCCCCCCGTGGGCGCGTGGATTGAAACGTCAACACATTGTCTGTAACTCCGCAAGTTGCGGGGTCGCGCCCCCCGTGGGCGCGTGGATTGAAACCCTTAACAAGGTTGTTGAACTTACTCAGAATCGGTCGCGCCCCCCGTGGGCGCGTGGATTGAAACTCAAAGAATGTCCCACGACGACAATTTGAAAGAAGTCGCGCCCCCCGTGGGCGCGTGGATTGAAACTCAAAGAATGTCCCACGACGACAATTTGAAAGAAGTCGCGCCCCCCGTGGGCGCGTGGATTGAAACAAAAGAAACTCGCAGAACAAGCGTTGAATAAAGGGTCGCGCCCCCCGTGGGCGCGTGGATTGAAACTTCTGCATAGGGGAGAAGCCGGAACGCTATATCAAGTCGCGCCCCCCGTGGGCGCGTGGATTGAAACAGCAGTACCACAACACCATCTATTTCGACAAGATGTCGCGCCCCCCGTGGGCGCGTGGATTGAAACACATCGAACGATTGATAGACCTGACTCACAAAAGTCGCGCCCCCCGTGGGCGCGTGGATTGAAACTCCAAACAATGACAATGGCGGCATCCCCGCGGCTCACCGGCGCAGCCAGATGACGGTTTCGCCCTCGTTGGTGAAGGAGGGGGACACCTCCACGACACGGGGGGCCCGGAGACGGCGGACTGCCTCCTTCAAGGCCGTGCCGCGGTTGTAGCCGTGGACCACCACGATCTTCTCCGTGCCGGAAGGGGCCCGCGCGATGCGATCCCGCAACAACGCCAGCGCGTCCTCCACGTACATGCCGTGCACGTCAACCCGTATGCTCCTGTCTGTCTTTGCCATCTGCTCTTTGTTAGTTTGTAGGAGTGTTGCGACTCCTGGTGATGATTTTTGCGGCAAGGATGCCGCAGCTCCTAAGGCGCTGCAAAAGTACACTTTTTTCCTCTCGTGATTTATGGACGCCCCCGCCTTTAAAACAACGTAGAGACGCACCATGGCACGTCTCTACATTGGTTTTGAGCGGATTGTTTTCCGCGATTATTGCACGTTCTTCAACACTTCCACGAGGAAATCGTAGAATTTGCCGACACTCTCGATGTTGACGCGCTCGACGGGGGAGTGCGGGTGCTCGATGGTGGGGCCGAAGGAGACCATATCCCAATCGGGATAGCAGACGCCGAAGAGACCGCATTCCAGACCGGCGTGGATGGCCATCACCTTGGGCTCGTTGCCGTATTTCTCCTTATAGACCTTCATGCAGGTGTTCATGATCGGGCTCTTCATGTTGGGGTTCCAGCCGGGATAGGCGCCGGTGAGCTCGATGCCGCAGTCGGCCAGCTCGGCGATGGCGACCATCTTCTCGCCCAAAGCCTCCTTGGCGCTGTTCACGCTGCTGCGCAACAGGCACTTGGCGCTCATCTCACCGTTCTCGGCGATGAAGTTGGCCAGGTTGTTGGAGGTCTCCACCAAGCCGGGCATGGAGTCGCTCATGCGCTGCACACCGTTCGGGATGGCGAAAATCATGTTCAGGAACTGGCAGAGGGCCTTGGGCTCGATAACCTGCACGGGAGCGTCCACAGCCGTCACGGTGAGGCTGAGACCTTCCTCGGTGAGGGCGAACTCTTTCTTCACGACCGCCTCGAATTCCTTGGCAAAGGCCTCGAACTCAGCGGCTTTCGCGGCGGGGACGGTCAGGATGGCCGTGGCCTCGCGCGGGATGGCGTTGCGCAGACCGCCGCCGTTGATGCAGGCGACACAGCCGCCGAAGTCGCGGACGGTCTTCTGCAGGAAGCGCGTGGCAATCTTGTTGGCGTTGGCACGGCCGAGGTTGATGTCCATGCCGGAGTGACCGCCGTGCAGACCGGTGACGAAGAGCTTGTAACCCTTCATGCCGGCGGGTGTGGCGACGGTGGTGTAGGTGCGGTGGAAGTTGGCGTCCAGACCGCCGGCGCAGCCCACGTAGAGCTCGCCTTCCGTCTCGGAGTCGAGGTTGATGAGGATCTTACCCTTCACGAAGCCGGGTTTCAGGCCGAAGGCGCCGGTCATGCCGGTCTCTTCGTCGATGGTGACGAGCACCTCAATGGGGCCGTGTTGGCAGGCGGGGTCGATGATGGCGGCCAGAGCGGCGGCCACGCCGATGCCGTCGTCAGCGCCGAGGGTGGTCTTGTTGGCGCGCACCCATCCGTTGTCGATGATCGGCTCGATGGGGTCGGTCAGGAAGTCGTGGGCCTTGTCGCTGTCGGCTTGCGGCACCATGTCGCAGTGGGCCTGCAGCACGACGGGCGTGCGGTTCTCGAAGCCGGGGGTGGCGGGGACGGTGAACAGCAGGTTGCCGGTCTCGTCCTGCACGACGGGGATGTTGTTCTCCTTAGCCCATTCCTTGTACCATTTCACCACGGCGGTTTCGTGCTTGGAGGGGTGCGGAGCGTCGCAAATGTGTCCGAAAATGTCCCATAATCCTTTGGGATAGAGGTTCAAAAGTTCTTGATTCATTGCTTTTACTATTTATGATTTACGTTTAAGATTTGTATTTCAAAAAGGAGCTGCAAAGATACATTTTTTTTTCGGCAAACCGGGTGGTTTGGACGAAATCATTCAGCATCAGCTCCGCACGTCCATCGCGTCCCGCAGCGCGTTGCCTATCAGCATGAACGAGAGCACCAGCAGCATTATGGCGATGCCGGGGATGATGGCCAAGTAGGCGTTGTTGAGCACGATGCAGGCGTAGTTCTCCTTCATCATCATGCCCCACGACGGGGTGGGCGGCTGCACGCCGAGACCGAGGAAGCTCAAGCCCGCCTCCATCAGGATGGCCGACGAGAAGTTGGAAGCGGCAATCACGATGAGCGTGCCGGTGATATTGGGGAGGATGTGCTTGACGATAATCCGGAAGTTGCTGTATCCCAAAGCTCTGGCGGATTCGACAAAGTCTTGCTCGCGCAGACTCAGGAACTGTCCGCGCACCACACGGGCGATGTCCACCCACATAGTGAGACCGATGGCGATGAAGATCTTCCAAAAGCCCTTGCCGAGGGCGAAGCTGATGGCGATGACGAGCAGCAGGGTGGGTATGGACCAGACCACGTTGATGAGGAAGGTGAGCACGTCATCGACCTTGCCGCGGTGGTAGCCGGCGGTGGCGCCCACGAGGGTGCCGATGAAGAGGGCGATGAAGATGGAGAGGAATCCGACGGAGAGGCTGACGCGCGCGCCGATCATCAGCTGGCTGAGCACGTCACGGCCGTAGCGGTCGGTGCCGAGCAGGAAGCGCTGTTTCTTGACCATCCGTTGGGAAAGGTCGGCTTTGGCGTAGCTTTCGTAATAGTCCTGCTGGAAGAGCTTCGCGGTCACGGAGTCTCCAGTAACGGTGTAAGCATCTATTGGAACGGTCTTGTACTCAGTGGGTTGTCCAAGCAGCATCTTCTTGAGGAAATTGACGTGGGGAACCTCCTGTTCGGGTTTGAGTTCCAGGAGTTGCACGGTGAAGCCGGGTTTCTGGAGGGCGATTTCGAGTTGTTGGTGGTTGCAGAAGGGGGTGGAATCGGGGGTGATGAGATAGCCGAGGAGGGCGACAATGACGACCAGCCCGATGTATGCCAACGACACCATGGCCTGGCGTTCCTTTTTGAAACGCTGCCACGTGAGCGCCGACAGGGAGACGGCGCGCTCGGTTTCCTTCTTATGTCCGAACAAACTCATAACCGGCGGCAAAAGTACGATTTTTTCAAAACAGGGGCGCCATACGCAACTACGAATCACTGAAGGTCCCTGCGTTGCAAGCCGTCGGGTTTATCCTCTCGCAGCCATCCCAAGAATGTTTCGGGCCAACCCGACAACTTTTCGTTCTTGTATTTGGCCATCTTTTCCTGATTCACCCCGAAGCCGTGACCTCCACTTTTCAAGAGCATATAATGATAGGATGTCTTCAGCGAGTCCGACATTATGGCCGCGTTGTGCCAGTCCACCGTGGGGTCGTCGTAGCAGTTCAGCAAGAAGACGGGGCAGCGCACCTTGTCGGCGTGGAGTTCCATGGAGAGGGAGTCCTGCATCACGGGGTTGTGCTGGCGGCGTTCGCCGAGCAGTCCTCTGCGAGAGCGTTTGTGCACGTAGGGTTCGCGCATCGTGACCACAGGGTAGATTGCCGCCACGAAGTCGGGCGCGGTATTGTCGGGAAGCAATTCGGCGCCGCTGAGCACCAGATGGCCGCCGGCGGAGAAGCCCATCGCCCCGACCGTCGTGTAGCCTTTCGATTTAACGGTTTTTAACGCATCTTCCAGTGCGTCCAGCTGTCCGGGGTATTGGGTGCAGCAGCTCCGGCGGATGTGGGTGAACCACGACCACCAGCCGGAGACGGGGTATTCGAGGACGTAGGCGGCATAGCCATTGTTGTTGAGCCACTGTGCCACCTCGCTGCCCTCGCTGCGTTTCGCCAGCCAGTAGTAGCTGCCGCCGGGGCAGACCACCACGGCGGTGTCGGCTTTCCGACCTTCGGGCAGGAATTCCGTCAGCCGCTGACCGAGGGCTGGAGATTCCTGTAACAATATAACAGTCAACAAGATAATCGGTACCAGTAATCTTCTCATCGTCATACTTTTCGTTGCCGCAAAGGTACATAAAATACCGATACAATTCCCAGTGCAACCACGAGGAATTTCTCCTGTTCTACCCCACCCTGCTGCTCTACTACGACCAGACCATCGCCTCCTTAGACCACAATCGTGCCGAATCCGTCCGGAGGCAGTGTAACATTTCCGGTTTTTCCATACATAATAGTAAAACGAACAACCATTTATTATGAAAGAAAAACTCAGCCCACAGTACAACGATGCCGTCAAACTAATCAAGACGGCCATTTTGCAGAGCCAGGCCAAAGCGTTGGCCAGCGTGAACCAAGAGCAACTGGCACTATATTATGGCATAGGCCGATACATCTCTCAGAATTCCCGTTCAGGGTTCTGGGGCAAGGACGCCGTCGAGACCATAAGCCGGCAATTGTCAGCCGAAATGCCTGGACTTCGCGGTTTCTCCGCGCGCAACTTACGGAACATGAGGATGTTCTATGAACAATGGAAAATGCTTGACACCAATTTGGCAGACGCATCTGCCAAAATCGAAAAAGTCGAAAGTGTTCTATTACCATCCGTTTTTTCAGAAATTCCTCTTCACGCTTTTTTCAGCATTGGATTTTCACATCACGTCATGATCTTATCAAAGACGAAAACCATTGAAGAGCGCAGGTTCTACATCCAACTTTGTGCGGATTTACAATTGAGCCACGAAGCATTGGAACGTAAAATCGCCGAAGATGCGTACCATAACCAAGGCAAAATGCCCAACAACTTCATCCACAGCATTCCCGACCACAAACAGGCCTTCCGCACTATCCAGATGTTCAAAGACTCCTACCTTCTGGACTTCATCAACACTGAGCAACTGGGGCAACGTGATGAAGATATAGATGAGAGGGTTATAGAAAACGAAATTGTCCATAACATGAGAAATTTCATCATGACCTTCGGCAAAGGTTTCTCCTACATCGGCTGCCAGGTCCATTACGACAAACTTGGGCACGACCACTGGGTGGACCTGCTGTTCTTCAACCGGATTCTGCGCTCACTCGTCGTTGTAGAACTGAAAAAAGGGACATTCAAGCCAGCATATCTTGGACAGCTATCCCATTATCTGCACGTTCTAGACGATGATGAAAGACTTGAGGGAGAAAACCCACCCGTCGGCATTATCCTCTGCAAAGACGCTGACAAGACTTTCGTCGAATACGTCCTTCAGGATTACCAACGACCGATGGGGGTTGCCACATACCAGATAGGTCAGAAGAAATTGATGGAACTGCTTCCCAGCGAAGAGGAGATGAAAAAGCTGATGTCCTGAACAAACAGCCTCTTTCGGCATATACATTAAATCAAAAAAAATTCGATTTGATAAACGAGATGACTTCGAATTATGATAAGACCTGCAAATACACAAAATTAATCTATTGAACTTTACCCGGGTTGTTTTTCCCGAGCCGTTATAAGACGAAGGTTGTCGAAACACTCCAAAATTGGTTATTTTTGCATTTGAATTCAATCCAAACCCAAATACCACTATGTCTGTAAGTGACAACGTATTACATACCGACGAACCCTCTCACATCCGCATCCGCGGGGCGCGCGTGCACAACCTGAAGAACATCGATGTGGATGTGCCGCTGCACAAGATTGTAGCGGTGGCGGGGGTGTCCGGCTCTGGCAAGTCGTCGCTCGCGTTGGGCGTGCTCTACGCCGAGGGGTCGCGACGCTACCTCGAGTCGCTCTCGACCTACACGCGCCGCCGCATGACGCAGGCCGCGAAGGCCGACGTTGACGAGATCCTCTACGTGCCTGCCGCCCTCGCCCTGCACCAACGGCCCGGCGTGCCCGGCATCCGCTCGACCTTCGGCACCGGCACCGAACTTCTTAACAGCCTGCGCCTTATGTACTCCCGTTTAGCCAGTCACCGCTGTCCGAACGGGCACTATCTCCCACCCTCCCTCGCCGTGGCCGCGGGTCAGGAGCTCGTCTGCCCCGAATGCGGCGAGCACTTCTACGCTCCCGGTGCCGAGGAGTTAGCCTTCAACAGCCAGGGCGCGTGCCGCTGTTGCGGAGGCACCGGGATGGTGCGCACCGTTGACAAGAGCACCCTCGTGCCCGACGAGTCGCTCACCATCGACCAGGGAGCCGTCGCGCCGTGGAACAGCCTCATGTGGTCGCTCATGACCGACGTGTGCCGTGCCATGGGCGTGCGCACGGACGTGCCGTTCCGGGAACTCACTGACGAAGAGAAAGATATCGTCTATAACGGACCCGCCGTGAAGAAGCACATCTTCTTCAAATCCAAGACCACGAACGAAGCCGGCGAGCTCGACTTCACCTACTACAACGCCACCTACACCGTGGAGAACGCCCTCGCGAAAGTAAAGGACGAGAAGGGGATGAAGCGTGTGGAGAAGTTCTTGAAAGAGGATATCTGCTCGGAATGCCACGGCACACGGCTGTCGGAGGCTGCCCGCGCCCCGAAACTGCGCGGCATCGGGCTCGACGAGGCCTGTCAGATGACCCTGGCACGGCTCACCGAGTGGGTCGATGACGTGCCCGCCTCGCTGCCCGAGGAGATGCGCCCCATGGCGGAGAGCATCTGCGAATCGTTCCGCACGGCCGCCAATCGGCTGATGGACTTGGGGTTGGGTTATCTCACCCTCGACCGCGCCGCCTCCACCCTCTCCACCGGCGAACGGCAACGGATGCAACTCGCCCGCGCCGTCCGCAACCGCACCACCGGCGTACTCTACGTCCTCGACGAGCCCTCCATCGGATTGCATCCCTCTAACATTGTGGGACTTAACGGTGTGATGCACGACCTCGTGGCCGACGGCAACACCGTGCTGCTCGTCGATCATGACACGCAGATTCTGCAGGAGGCCGACTGGCTCATCGAGCTCGGACCCGATGCAGGCGCGAAGGGCGGCCTCGTCATCGCCGAGGGCACCATCCAGGACATCATCGGCAACAGCGCGTCCCGCATCGGACCGTTCCTTGCCCCGCAACAAGCCCACGGATGGAGCGAGCCCGACAAGGACCGGCTGTTCGAGTTCGGCAACATCCACTTGTCCACCAAAGAGATACACACGGTAAAGCCCTTGGAGGTCAAGATTCCCAAGGGGCGGCTCACCGTGGTGACGGGAGTCTCCGGATCCGGCAAAACGACGCTGATCTTGGAGAGCCTTGTGCCCGCGTTGGAGTCTCTGACCCGCGGGAAACGGATGCCCGACCACGTCACGGACATCCTTGCGGAGGGCATCGAGCATGTGAAGCTCATCGACGCCACACCCATCGGCATCAACATCCGCTCGACCGTGGCCACCTACGCCA
>Ga0247610_10000680_pt1 | contig 46502 bp, 70 predicted proteins | sample 174DNAGHGhighgp2_FD_193483 | JGI IMG/M metagenome (GOLD analysis project Ga0247610, IMG submission 193483) | Sheep rumen microbial communities from Palmerston North, Manawatu-Wanganui, New Zealand - 1742 DNA GHGhigh gp2 | ecosystem: Host-associated > Mammals > Digestive system > Stomach > Rumen...
GGGGGGACAGGTTACGATATCAAGAGCCGTCTGCCGGAAGATATAGAGGCACACACGGGAATGGCCTACGACCTCTATCCGCAATATCCGTTCAGTGTGCAGTTCTACTCTCGTGGCTGCATACGCCACTGCCCGTTTTGTCTGGTTCACGACAAGGAGGGAGCCATCCACAGCGTCAGGCCAATGCAGTGGAACCCTAATGCGCAGTGGATAGAAGTACTCGACAACAACTTCTTCGCCAACCCGAACTGGCGCGAGGCCGTCGAAGATTTGAAGGCGCAGAAACTGCCAGTGAAGTTTCACGGAGTGGACATCCGCATAATGGACGAGGAACAGGCGGAAGCCCTGAACACCATCAAGCGCAAAGGATATATCCATATTGCTTGGGACTTGCCGCAACTCGACCTCACGCCACAACTGGAGGCGATGGTGAAGCACATCAAGCCATACAAGATTGCCTGTTATGTGCTGGTAGGGTTCAACTCCACCAAGGAGCAGGATCTTTATCGGCTGCGCACGCTGAAGCGTCTGGGCATCCTGCCATTCGTTCAGCCATACAGAGACTACACCAACACACGGATACCAACGCAATATGAGAAAGACCTCGGGCGGTGGGCAAACCGCGCATGGCTGTTCAAAAGCATGGACTTCCTCGACTATGCACCCCGCAAGGGATTCGTATGCAGAAAGTATTTTAATTCTCAAATTCTATAATTCTTGATAACAACACAAAAACAATATGGCAAAGACTTACAAGAAAGGAAGCAAGGGTGGGGGAGTAGAGATGCTGCAGCGGCTGCTGCAGGAGCGGGGCTACCAGCTGACTGCTGACGGCGACTACGGCCCCAGGACGGTGGCGGCAGTGACGGCGTTCCAGCAGGCGGAGAACGGGCTGGTGGCCGACGGCATAGCGGGACGGAAGACGATGGCGCGGCTGGCGGGGGTGACGCTGACGGAGGCGTTCATCCGTCAGCACATCACGTTTGCACCGGGGCGGGTGGTGAACTACATCGCCATCCACTACACCGCCGGGAGCCGTAGCACACGCGGGGCGGCGAAGGCCAACCGCGACGTGTTCACCAAGCGACCAGCGAGCGCCGACTTCGTGGTGGACGACGAGCAGACCGTGCAGGTGAACCCCGACATCGACAGCTACTACTGCTGGGCCGTGGGCGACAAGCGGAACCCCTGGACGGGCGGCGCACGGCTGAGCGGTAAGGCTACGAACCGCAACACCGTCAGCATTGAGATGTGCTCGACGCTCAGCAAGGGCACGTCGGCATCGGCACCCAACCACGAGGGGTGGACGCTGAGCGACGCCGTGATAGCGAGGACGCTGCGCCTGGTGCGCTATCTGATGATGGCCTACGACATCCCCCGCGAGCGCGTCATCCGCCACTATGACGTGACGGGCAAGCTATGTCCCGGCGTACCGGGCTGGAACGACGGCCCGCTGTTCGACACCGCAGGGAAGCAGACAAGCCGGAAGAGCGACAGCCACAAGTGGGCGGAGTTCATCGCGGCGATATGAACGATGTCCTGACGGACAGAAATTAGAGACTACAGCCTGCCGGCTGGAAATTTATCAAATTTAATCCAAATTATTAAAGACTGGAAAATTTGAAACTAATTTGAATAATTTCCCGCGTAGCGGTTTTCTCAAAATTTCTCGGCGCAAGCCGATGACATAAACAACACAACACAAAGACTATGGCAAGAGAAACAGGTATTTCGCAATCGCTGATGTCGGGGGCGCTGCTGCACTTTCAGAGTGGGGTGCCGATTAAGGACCTCGATATGCGACGAGAGCATAAGGACCGGCTGGCAAGGGTGGCGCATGTGTACTGGGTTTGGATAAAGGACCCGATGCTGGATGCCTACCAGATGCTGCGCCAACTGGTGAAGCAGACGGGAAGCTACAGCGACGCGGCAGCCGTCACCGTGGCAGCACAAAAGGACAAGATGCTGTTCGACTTCGTAATCGACCACATACAGTCGGGCTCGCGCCGGCAGGACGAGCTGAAGGTGCGCTACGCCGCCGAGAGGATGATAACCATCGGACTGGAGACCGACAACGTGATGGCACTCGACAAAGGCTCGAAGCGGCTGTATGAGGTGGCCGGGCTGGACAAGCCGGAGCAGGAGCAGCAGGACATGAGCAAGGTGATGTTCCTGCCGCCAGTGGTTACCGCAAAAGTAACGGATGTTGACCCGACGAAGGAGGAGATTACCGACCAGCAGGCGCTGGCCATCATAAAAAAGTACGGGGCCTACCAGGATTCCAAGCGCCTGGCCATCGAAGACCGCGTGAACACGATGATGGCCGAACGCGAGGCTGACGAGATGGAACGTGAACAAAAACAGAACAGCCATGAGCAGACTTGGAACCAATCCGAACCTGAGCAGTGACCATTTTGAGAGCAAGATGCTGCCAGACGTAGAAGAGCCGAAACCGCAGGAGGGAGGCTATCTCGACCTGATGGGCGACGGGGAGCACAAGATTTACCTACACCGGGCACAGTTGGAGATATACAACTGGCAGGCCCGCACGACATTCATCTGCGCCGCCCGTGGTTTCGGCAAGACCTCGCTGCTCGGCGTGTGGGAAGGCAAGTGCTTCCTCGGACTGCCCCGGCAGATGGGTGGTTTCGTGGGAGCCAGTGCCAAGCAGATATACACTCGCACGATGCCAAACGTGCTGAAAGTGCTCAATACACTGGGGTTCGAGGAAGGCCGATTCTACTTCCGTGGGCAGGCTCCGGCCAAGCTGCGATGGCCTATGCCGCTGGCCAAGCCGAGGGTGTGGGAAAACGTAATTCACTTTGTTACAGGCTATTGCGAAATCATGCTGTCGATGGCAGTACGAGGCAGTGGTAACGGCCTTAATCTGGCCACGCTGAAGGGTGACGAGGTGAAATATCTGCCATGGAAGCGAGTGAAGGAAGAACTGATGCCCACGCTGCGCGGCGACTTCATGCCGGCATCTGCCAGCAAGACCGAGAGGAAGGACGCATGGGGCTACGGGACACGCAGTGCCCAGAATCCGTTCTGGCTGTCGCAGTTCTGGATCAGTGACCGTGGTATGGTGACCGCCCAGAGAGAGTGGGAAAAAGACGCGAAGGAACTGGAATTGCAATCGCAGGCGGTCAACAGTCAGCTAATAGAAATGCTCTCAGAACTTCGCTATCTGGAGAAGACCGCGCCACATCTGGCCGCACAGTTGGCACAGAGTCCGGAGTATCTGAAGAAGCTCCACCAACTCAGGGGCAGCAGCTGTGCCTTCTTTGAATACTCGTCAGCCGAGAATGCCGCATTGCTCGGGGGTGAAGCATGGCTGAGACTGCAACAGCGCAGCCTGACCGACCTACAGTACCGCCTAACTATCCTCGGTCAACCGCCTGGCAATGCCGCCGACGGATTCTACTGCAATTTCTCGGACATCAACCTCTATGAAAGTGCCGATGCCGAGGGGCTGATTATGGACCGCTATCTGCATGTGGTGAACAACAAGAAAGCCCTCGACGTACAGCACTGGCCAACCTCCGTGTCCTACGAGGCACTGCAGTTCGACGAGCTGGAGCGCGACGGAAGGGACTGCTCCCTCGACTTAGACGTAGACTACCAGTCGCCGCTCTGCATCAGCATTGATGCCGGCTCCAGAACCAACTTTCTGCTCGTGGCGCAAACTCGCATGTATCAGGGCAAGCCGTCCATCATGGTGATGAAGGAGTTCTGGGTTCAGGCGCCGGTTCGACTCATGGGATTAGTCAAGCAATTTGCAGAATACTACACTCCCTACCTGCGCCGCAATCGTGGCAAGAGCGGCGGCGCACAGGTGATATTCTATCACACCCCTACGATTTTCCAAGGCGGCGCAACGGCCTATGCCGTGGAGAACAGCGAGGACTCACGCTTCGACAAGGTGGTCATCCGCGAACTGGAGGGCTACGGGTTCTCTGTATGTGCTGCGGAGTTCCCCGTGTGGAAACACGAGAGGAAGTACCAGCTGATTAACGACATGTTCAGCTTTACCCAGTCGCCCGCCATCTACATCAACAAGGAAGCTAACAGATGCGAGAACCTTCAGGCAGCCCTGTCGAGTTGTGCCGTAGTGCCTGGCACGTTCAAAAAAGACAAGCACTTGGAGAAGTACGCCAGCGAAGAGGGTGTAGCCGGACCGCTGGCCCAGCGCACCGACCTGACCGACTGCTTCGACGACCTGGTGATAGGCATCAAGGTGGGGGCCGAGAACAACAAGAAGATTGGCGGCGGGCTGCGCGGGCGGTTCAAGAATCTGGTGATACCGAGGTAGGAGGACTTTGTGCGGGAATATATATATCAAGCAATCCATGCTTTCTTGCCCATACGTAGATAAAGCGGTACTTCTCATTTAGTTCTGTCCTTGTCCTGCACGATTTTAATATTTCAATACGTTCCTCGTTGGTCAATCTTTTAAGCTGGCAAGGGAAGTATTCATCCAGTAGTCCATTATCTCTAAGCCAATAATATACGCTTGATGATTTCTTGCGTAGTTCTGAACGCGAACTACAAGACTTAATAATCTCCATCCTTTCTTCATCTGTGTATTTACCGTTCACTGGAAGATACTTATCTAACAAATTGTTAGCTTTGGCCCAATCGTTGACAGCACCGTATTTTATAGCCAGCTCGCGCCGGTTCTTGCAACTTTTGAGAATAAAGATCCTTTCCTCGTCCGTATAACTGCGTCTCCTTTTTGCTGGTACTCTCTTTGGGAAGTATTTATCAAGGAGTCCGTTCTTTCTCGCCCACTTATAGATGCCAGCCGATTTCCTGTTCAACTCCATGCGCGTCTTGCAGCCGGCGATTATCTCCAACTTGTCGTTTATAGTTTTCCCTGCGTAATCTTTGCTATGTTTTAAATGCTTACAGTATGCGTCAAGCATTCCATTATCAAGCATATAGTAATAGCAATAAGGAGAATACTCCTGGAACTCTTCAAATGTATGGTATTTCGCAGCTTCCTTCTTTAACTTATCGTGCGACATGTCGATAGATGACCACCCAAGCCCGCCACCCTTTGCCTTGTTCAGCAGTTTCCAGCCTTCGGCGGAGTATCTTCTAATATAACTTTCTTCCACTTCCCCAGCAATGTTTGCGCCAATCCAGTCGGTTAATATTTTGTATTCATATTTAGTTCCTGTCTCTTGGATATGTTTATAAACGGGAGATTTTTTATCTTTTGTATGTTGCAGGAATCGGCGCTCGGGGTTTAGAGAAAGACCTACATAAGCATACCCGTCTGAGAAAGTAAACACATAAACCTTTCTCTTATGCCAGTCTCCCTTCCGCTTCATGTGTCCGCACAACTCCTGAAAAAGGCCACGTCTTTTTATCGCCTTGTATGCCCCTTTTTCATTATTATAAAACTCTTGCAGAATGTCGTACCCTGACGATATTTGCACAAGTTCATCGTAAGTGTATTTGTACTTCTTTCGACGTTTCATGTGGGCGCATAGCTTATCGGCAAGACCCCTATCCAGAATCGCTGCGTAGACAGATGGTTCTTTCTGCGAAAACTCATGGAAGTCATCGTACATAAGCGCCCGCTCTGCCAGTTCTTCTTCCTTATATCTATATCTTTTTATTCGCCTCATGTGGGCACATAGTTTGTCGGTAAGCCCACGTGCTGTGATAATTGCATAAGTGTTATAGTCGTTCTTTATCAATTCTTGGAATGTGTTGTATTTTTTCGCTTTTGCGGCAAGAACTTCTTCGGGAGTGGATCTGTCGTCACGTTGTATGTGGGTACAGTATTCCTCCAAAAGTCCTCGTCTACAAATCGTGTCGTAAGCATGCTTCTCTTTGCTGCGAAATTCCGGCATATAGTCATAATGTGAAGCTATTTCCTTCAGTTCCTCGTTAGTCAGTGATAACGGACGACCTCGCCTCATGTGCTTGCAAAGAGAATCTATCAACCCGCGCCTTTGTATCGCATCATAGATACGAGGTTCCTTCTTCCGGAACTCAGGTAGATAGTCGTATCTGTTGGCAACCGCTTCCAGTTCTTCGATACTTTGTTTATAACTTCCTTTCTTCGGCATACGCTCTTGGTTTTGACAATTAAAAAATAGCGGTACTACGCGCTGTCAAGGCACCAAGAGGGTAGGCCTTTGGGGATGTTTCCATGACCCCACGCGGTTGCCGCCGATGTTATATCTCTATGGCACGGGCACAAAATAAGCAGCCTTGTTATGGGGCTGCTGCTTCATGCCCCTCTTGGTTTTTGACGCTGCAAAGATAAGCATTATTCCTGAACCGTGCAAGCATTTCGGCAGAAAAATTTTTCGGGTAGGGTAGGGCTGCAGCAAATTCTTCACTCTTCACTCTTCATTCTTCATTTACTCCCTGCCCTTGATTTCCCGCCCTCTCACCCCTATCTTCACCTCAAAAATCCAACACAGAAATATGGCTAAGAATAAGAACAACAGAGGCAATGCGGGCAGCATCATCCACCGTCCGAAGACCTTCTCGGAATATCAGAAGCTCGACCGCTCGCTGCGGGAGCGTGGGTTTGTGGCGCTCGACGTGCTCAACGGCAAGGTGCGCTCGCTCTCCCTCGGCGACCGCGACCCGTCGAAGGGCGAGGCTCAGTCGATGGCCAGTGGCATGAGCTGCGGCACGCTGAGCAACGGTCCGCTGTCGCAGGTGGCATGGTCGTTCGACAGCACCGACTCCATGCCGACCTCCATCAGCGACAAGGACGGCAAGCCGCTTGGACGCGGCTACATCAAGTGGGGACCGAAGGACAACCTGCCCGGCGTCATCTACTCGCTGGCGAAGGCAAGCCCCTACACCGCCGCGCCGCTGCGCTACCTGGCCGACCTGGCCACGGGACTGGGCGTAAGGCTGATGTACCACTTCGAGGACGACACCTACTGCGAGTTCCAGCACGCGGGCTTCAACCTACGGCTGCGCTGCCAGCAGGCCCGCAATGGAGAGCAGCAGGACGAGTACGGCGGCGACATGGCTATCGACCCCGCTGCCGCCCCCGGTGAGGATCCACTGAAGCCCATCACCGAGATAGCCCCCGAGAACCGCCCGCGTCCACGGCTGCAGGGCATCGGCCCCGACTACTGGGAGCAGGCCTACTACGAGTGGGAGCGCACGTGGGAGGGCTACGACGAGAAGGACGACAGCGGCATGGAACGCCATGTGCCAGGCGTGAAGCAGTTCCTGGAGGAGAACAACCTCGACCTGCACCTCTCGCAGTGCATGCTCGACTTCATGTACTACGACCTCTTCTTCCCCACCGTCGGCTTCGAGCGAGGCCGCCGTGGCCGCTGGGACCCGCGCATCGTGAAGGTAGGACAGTTGAAGGTCATCGACGGCATTCGATATGAAGCGATGTCGGAATACAGACACATCCAACATGTTTATTTTGGCGAGCGCTTCAGGGCGAAGGGCGTCGGCGAGCACCACACCATCGGGGCCAACGACGACAAGGTGACGATGTACCCCGTGGCTGAAGCTACCGCCCGCGTCAGCGACTTGCGATACCTCGTATCGGCCAACCAGCGCACCCGCATCAATGCCCGCCCCACATGGGCCGTCTGCCCCGTCTATTACGGCAACAAGAACTACTATCAGCAGCCCGACTGGTGGAGCATTTTTACATCTAAGGCTTACGACTTCTCCAGCACCATCCTCTACGACAAGGCGAAGCAGCGCGAGAACAACACCACCTGGGGCCGTATCATCTACATCTCGCTCGACTACCTCGACATGGTATTTGCCGACAATGGCATAGCCGGCGACAAGGACAAGCAGCAGGAGTTTATCGACGAACTGGACCAGAACGTAGAGCAGTTCCTGCAGCAGCGCGAGAACAACGGCAAGATGATGCGCCAGTTTATGTGGCTCGGTCAGGACGGCAAGGATCACCACAACGTCGAGATAGTCGATGTAAAAGAGACCACCAACGACGCGGTAAAGGCCGGCAAGGAGGAACTGGAGCTCAGCACCTCACCCATCTTCCTCGCCTTTGGTGTTGACCCCCGCGACATCGGTGTGCCGATGGTCAGTGCCTCGAACGGCGGCACAGCGTTGCGCGAGATACGACTGATGAAGCAGCAGCTGCTCAACGTGCGGCAGCGCATGTACCTCCGCTTCCTGATGGATGTCTTTACGTTCAACAAGTTCGACTCGCATCTGGAGCCAGCCATACGCCAGATGAGTTTCACGACCTTGGACCGCAATCCGACGGGTATGGTCGAAACGGTGGCGGGGCAGGGGGCGTGACCATTTTAACTTCGTTGAAATGCCTCACGCTCGGCAATGCTGATGCGAGCATCGTATTGCTCTCGCTTAATCGGCATTTTCGTGAGGTCACGAAAATGATCCCTCATAAGACAAGAGTCCCCGCCAGGCATACCGTCAGATCTGCCGGCGGGTCGTTTGAGAACAAATCTTGTAATTTACCATAGATATTAGTTAAACATTCGGATGCAGGCCGCCGCGACGGTGCCCTGCATCTTTTTTAATTTATTCCCCCAGACACCACCTGACGAACCACGGCCAGAACCACATCACCTCTGCTGCGCTTATCAGCACGACGATGATGCCCGTGATAATCCATTTCATATTGTCACTCATATCCACGAGTTTTTCTTTATTCTTCGACATGTCTCCTGCCCTCCGGCGTATTGCGGTGTATGTAGGAGCGGTCGCGGGTGAGCATCTTACCGACGGCCTCGCTGCTCATTCTGTGGCGAAGATACTCCGTGGGGATGCTGACATAGTAGGCAGGCAAGTCTCTGCCGCCAGCGTCCTTGTGTTCCCGCCGGTCTACGTTGAATCCCCACCGCCGGCATAGACGGAGGGCGATATTGAGGAGCCGTTGTTCTGAGAATACAATCCCGCACTCCATGTCGGCCACCATAGGCGCATCCCCTTTGAAGGAATAAGTCGTGCCCTGTATCAGTACTATCCCGTGTCTCGTATATTCCTTCAGAAACTGCTCGCGAAACTCCCGCAGCGGGAACCGTCCATGCAGCGTCTGCATCCGTGCCATGAAACACTCGTCTATCATTGCCATACGCTACTCCTTTAATAATTCTGGATTATTATGTATGTTGCCGATGACTTCGCTGTTTATTGCCACATCGCTTAGATGGCGGTAGTCTGCTTCCAATATGCCTTCTACGTCGAAGCTGGCACGGGTGAAATACACTCTGAACCTGTTATTGGAATAATGATCGTAGAGTATGTCGCCCTCATAAATCTCCTGCTTGTTCCTGTCAACCATACCCGTGTACTCGCCCCGCGTCTTGGGGTCAATCTCGTAGTCGTCCCACGACTTGCCCTCGGCAAACTCGTCGGGGCAGACGAAGTGTGCGCCCCGGTTTTGCAAGTAGAACCCATACAGCCACACACCGTTCTTGCGGTTGAATCCGCGAAACTTAATTTCTCTCATATCGCTCACTCATCCTTTTTCTTCTTCGGCACAAGGTCACTGATATACGCCCAGCGGTCCATGTGCCAGTTCTCCCAGTCAGCAGCGATGCCTCCGGCGGCAGCGGCCAGCATGTCACCGTCGGCGTAATACTCCCCCGCCGTGCAGAAGCCGTCGCCCTCGTCAATCAGTATTTGGCTTTCGTCCTTGGGCCGCTCAGTCTTCGGGTGCCAGACACGCGACTGCTGGAACATAGCGCCCACCTCCAGGTATTCCCTGACGGCATCCTTGGGAATAGGATACTCTATATCGTCCTTATGATAGGCATAAAAGCCGTGGCTACAAATCATCGTTGCCAGCTCTTTAAGCGAGTCGGCCATCTGCATAAGCTGTCTGTTAGATTTCTGTATCATACATGAGCAAATATCGGCCACACTCGCGGCGGTGTCAAGTCCTCTGTGCGGTTTGGACTCCGGGAGGCTTTCGCCGTTCCCGACGCTGGCGGTGTGACCGATGGGGTAAGTATTTTAATAATTATGGCAAACAAATATGCCGCTTTGGTGGGGACGGCATGGCCGCACAGATGGTCTGACGGTGCAAAGATACGGAAAGTTTTCGAGAAAGCCGTTAAAACCGTGTAGATAATAATTTTAAAATAAGTTAATAATAAACATCAATCGACATGAAATATGATTTTCTTTTTTATCTTTGCACCGTCAAAATAACTCAATGCGGGCAAAGCCTCGCAACATACATACAGCGGCGGCTTGTGCCAAACACATCAAAGAACTATAGAAAGAGATTTCATATCGGCAGCAACCGCGTCGGGGGAGGAAACAAACCCGGAGTTCAGCATTGAGGAACTTGACAGCGCGTAGTTGTGCCGATACTCTTTATATATATAATTAAGGTGTATGACCAAGGAACAGCAGATAGCCCACTGGGCAGCCGTCGTTGACATCGTGCTGACCGCCGAGAACAACATTTCGGAAGAGGAGAAGCAGGCGCTCATAGCTGCCAAAGGCACGGGCCACAGCTTGGAACAGCACGCCATCGAGCGATATATCCGCGCCGTCGCCACGGAGATTGTTGAGCACGGCGGCATGGCGTTCGAGGGCGACAGCGAGAGAGATTGAACCGTATAATGTTTGAGCTTCCCCGCCAAACGGGGATGCGGCGTAAGCCAAAGGGCAAGAATAAGAATACGAATTTTGCAAATTAAACAATAAACGACAATGCGAGTACACAGATTTATGAGCGATGCGGAATACGAGGTGCTGGTGGCTGGAGGACGCCTAATGAACGCTACCGACCATGCCAAGGAGCGCGGTCAGCTGACCGACAGCATCGGCTTCTGCTTCTTCACCGAGGATCCCGACAAGGCGATACACTGGCTCTCCGGCTGCTGCTATCCCGACCACTGCGTCACCCTCGATATCCCTGACCACATGCTCCGCCCCAGCACCGCTACCTACCGCGACCCGGAGCGAGACGACCTGACGCGAGGCCCTATCATTGGCGGACACCGCCCCACGATGCAGAAGCGCGAGTACTGCCTGACGAGTTACGCACTCAGCGACGGCGTGACTATCATTGCCGACACCGAGCAGTACCGCCGCTATTCCGACCTGCGTCGGCAGATGCAGGCACTTGGACTAATACACTGAACGACTATGGCAAAGAAACAACAACCCACAACACCCCACCGCCGCACACGCGAGGAGCTGGTCATCGACACCTTCCGCTACATGATCCACAACGGCGAGGCCGTGCGCAAGGAAGTGACGGTATTACTCGCCACCGGCGGCACGATGACCAAAGTAATATATAAGGTAGAACCGAACAAACGATAACGACTATGGCAACAAAGAAGAAACCAACCGCCGCTCCTGCCGCAGCGCAGGGCGACGCAAACGAAGCGAAGAAGAAGATGCTCACCGTGAGCAACGAGCGCATGCGGGAAATTATGGCACCTCTGGCCGATACCCTCGACCGCCTGCACGTGAAGACACATGAGGACATCATCGTCGGGCGCGAACTGATACTGCTCGGTGCCCGCCAGATGGTGAAGGACAACCCGCAGGTGAACAGCATCCAGTTCATCTGCCGGCTCTGCAACGACCTGCAGCAGTACCTCGTGCGCAACTTCCCGAACCAGCTGCCCGTTGGCGAGGCGTAGTCACTAACCGCAAAAAGCTACACACAATGAATAACGACATCCGAACAATGAACGAGGCGTTTTGCCGCCAGCCGATAGACATCGAGGCGATGAAGCAGACACAGCGCAACAACAAGCGCACGGTGATAGACCCCGACCGCGTGAGCTTCAGCCGCATGACGGAACTGACACGGATGATGACTGAGGACACCGAGCTGGGCATGATGATTCGTCCGCTGCCTTACGCCGAGATAGCTGGCGACACTCCCGACACGCTGAACATGGTGATGCAGGCTCTCGGGCTCTACACCTTCCCTACGCAGGAACTGGTGGACTGGCTGCACTCGGAGATTGACGACGACCCCGAAATGGAGCCGCACACCGCCATCGAGATATGCTGCGGCACGGGCTGGCTGGGCCGCTCGCTGGGCATACCCATCACCGACAGCCGGCTGCAGGAGCGCGAGGACATACGCCAGTCGTACCTCGCACAGGGAGCCGTGCCCATCACTTACCCCGGCGACGTGGAGCAGCTCGACGCGCTCAGCGCTATCCGCAAGTACGAGCCGGAGTACGTCATCGCCTCCTACTGCACCCACCTCTACGGCACTGGCTCGCTGAAGAGCGGCAACTCGTTCGGCGTGGACACCCGCTGGGTACGCAGCCACTGCCGCCGCTTCTACCACATCGGCAACGACGACATCCACTTCCGCGACCCGATTATGAAGATGCCCCACCGCCGCCTGCAGTTCCCCTGGCTCGTCACCCGTGGCAACTCGGCCCACGCCAGGGTGTATGTCTGGGAAAACAAACTTTATTAACTGACATTTTTAGATTAAGAGCGATATGAAACTATCAGAACAACTAATGAGAGGCAACTGGCTCTACTACCGTGGCCAGTGGAACGCCTTCCCGTTCCGCGTGGAGCAGATCACGAAGAAGAAGGTGGGCTACCATGCCGAGCCGGGAGAGAACCGCATGTACTACCTGCGGCTGAATGAAGAGGTGCAGCCCATTCCGCTGGATGCGCGGCAGCTGGAGAAGAACGGCTGGAAGCTCAACGGCGACGACGCGAAGTTCGCCCCCGGCACATGGACTGGTGGCGGCCTGATGCTGAAGCAGGAGCCCGACGGCGACGGATTCAGGATCGTGGTCACCAGCGACTACGACGACGAGGACACCAACAGCACTCCATTTGTCCTGCACTACCTCCACCAGCTGCAGAACGCCATCCGCCTCCGTGGCATCGAGAAAGAGATTATTGCATATTAACAATTTAAAAGCTACACGATGAAACAGACAACGAAACCCACAAGTAAAGAGGTGGCCACTTACCTGAAAGAGGCGCTACAGCCATTCTGTGAACAGATGAAAGACCTGCGCCCTGCACTGGCCGAGCCGTTCCGTCAGGCAGACCACGACGGCGAGGACTGTGTGATGGCCAGCGACGGTCACGTACTCATCTGCATCCGCGCCAAGAAAGCGGGCTGCGCCGTCAGTCCGTTCCGCAAGATGGACGATTTCGACGCCCATAAACCTATCCCACACATCGACTTCAACCACCGCCTGCAGGCCCGCACCGTGCGCCGCATTGACATGGAGCTGCTGCTCGAACAGATGGAAAAGCACGAGCAGGAGCATAAGCAGATAGCCGTGGCCGACGTGCTCGGCGTGCTGCTCACCATCGAGGGGCTGTCGCACATAGAACGGGCAATGGCTATCTTCGGTGCCGAGCTGGCCCGGCTGGTGTGGCACGAGGACATGAATGTGGTGCTGCAGCTCGACAACGACCGGAGGCAGGAGGCCGTCACCATTCTGCACATGGGCTGCGATCCCAAGGACTGCCGCGCCTTCGTCCTGCCGACCGCCAATGGCGACGACGGTGCCGACGTAGAGCTGTCGTGGCAGCGCGGCATGGAGGCGTGGGCCGTCATCAAGGCCGAGCAGGAGCGACGGGAGGAAGCCGAGCGTATGGCCCGCCGCGAGGTGTATATGGTGGAGGTGGTGAAGCGGGCCTATATCCCCGTATATGCCAAGGATGCCGACGAAGCCCGCCGCCTGTGCGACAAAGAGTTCATCGACCCAGAGGACGACGGCGACGACATGTGGATGTTGGGCGACACCGTGCCGGAAGTCGAAGACCTCGATGACCTCGACGACTGCTACGAGCACGTCATCACCCGCGACGGGCTGGTGGAACGCGACGAGATATACGACCTTGAACGCATCAGCGACGAGTGGCACGCAGAGCATGACAATAAAGACAAGGAGGACTGCAGCATCGAGAAATAGATTATTGCGTATTAACAATTTGAAAAGCTACACGAAAGATTATGAAACAAGAAACCCCCAAAACACCAGCCTTGCAGCCCGGCACTCAGGACGGCGAGCGCTGCGACTCCGAGTTTATCCGGCAGGCACAAGCCTTTGCCAGCTATATGGCCAAGGAATACGCAGAGCCCGCAGACGGCGACATCGCCATGCTGCTCATTGGCCTCGATGCCACCGGCACGGAGAAGACCTACCACCTGCACTGCACGAGGGGCAACCGCATGCGCATCGCCGCCGACATCGCCGATATCATGCGCGACAAGGAGTGGGGCCGCGACCTCTTCCGCAACGCACGCATCATGGCCGGAGGCGACGATGGAGCCACCGACGAACTCCTGCGCCGCCACCGCCGCCGGCTGCACATCGACTACGCCGTGTTGGCGCTACCCATTATTATGGTAATAATCGTCACAGCCCTCGCCATCGTCACCCCCGCCTACAAGTGGACGGATGCCGTCGGCATGGCCATGCTTATGGGCTTCAACATCCTGCTTGTCGTCCGCGACATCCTCGACCGTCGCCGCCAGATAGCCCGCATCCTGGCCGAGCGCCACAGTGAGGATAAGGAACGGGTGGAGACAGCCGCCAAGGCTTTCTTCGACATGCTGCGACGCAGGATGAACGATGACGACGATGAATAATGAAATCAAGGAGGACTGAGCATTATGGCACTGAACGAAAAGATGTTGCCGATTGGCAAGACAAGGATAGAGCGTACAGGCGACTACCTCTATACGATGGAGGTTGTGGGATGGAACGAACGGCTGAGATGCAACGTGTGGGCAGAGAAATCGAAGCGGTACTCCCCTGCCGAACGTACTGTCACATACGAACTCGTAGAATCCATGAAGAGGTCCGACGACTACGATCACGCATGGAACTTGGCAAGAAAGATAAACAAGGAAGCGGAACAAGCAAAATAGAACCTATGGAAGAACAGATAATAAAGATCCTGCATCAGCCATTGAAGACTAAGTACTACAGAATGATAGAGTCTGGCGAGAAGCCGGAGGAATACCGGGAGGCAACACCATATTGGTGCAAGAGATTCTGTGGTTTTAACAAACTGCTGTATTCCTTTCGTAACGGCTACAAGGACATCAACAAGGCGGGCTACACCCACGTCCAGTTCTCGTTGGGTTATCCGAAGAAGGATGATGAGTCGCGTCGCATGACCTTCGAGTTGAAAGGCATCGAGTTCCGCGAGGGTCGTGAGGAATGGGGAGCGGAGAAAGGCAAGAAATACCTCGTCGAAGTACTGGGCCGACGCACCACGCTCGACGGGACAAAACTATGGGAGGACTGAACGATGACCAGCAACAGCAAAGCAAAGAAGCAACAGCCGTCGCCCATCGAGGCGAACAAGCTCATTAACCGGCAGTTCTACCGCCGGATGGAGGTGATGGACTATCCCGACATCATCCACGTGAAGAACGACGACCCGCACCGTTCCGACGTGGTATGCTTCAAGACCTTCGGGCAGTGCTATATGGACGTGGTGCTCCATCCCGCCACCACGGAGGATGACTACGAGACGACGCAGTACATTCGCCCCCGGATGCTCGTCAAGGCGTTGGAAGAGCGCATCTACGACTGCATCGACCGCTTAAAGGCCGACCAACGGCTGATGTTCGCAAAGTTTCCTCACGAATACGATGGCAATTCCACCAGCAAGATTATTGAGGGCCTGTATATCGCCGTCGGCAACATGGTCGAGATGATGCGCGAACTGGAAGAGACAGGCCGCATTCGTCCCTACGACAAGGAACGCGAGGAAAAGGAGTTTCGGGAAAGAATAGACAAGTTGAACCAAACTAAATAGAAACAAGCAATGAAGTACATTGACGCAGATAAAATCAAGGCCGAGATAGACAAAATCACAGAAAGCCTGACGAAGAGTTGCAAACCAGACCCGCTTGGCACGGCGAAGGAGTGTATGGTCGCCGCAGAGCTTGAGACGCTGGGGTTGGTAAAGAGTGTCATCGACCAGATGCAGCAGGAGGAGCCCCTGCCTCCAGGCATTGAGAATGAGAGCCAGAAAAAAGGTTGGCTCGACTACGGCATGACGATGAGTGAGATTGGATTGTACCGATACAATGCGATACACCGCATCAAGGCGCACAAGGAAGAGTTCGACCCTCTCACCATTCCCAACCTCTATCACGTCGCAGAATATTATAAGGCTGTTGGCGAGGAGATGGTCTGCTGCTGCCTGCAGCGCTATTGCATGGACTTCCGATTTGATCAGGAAGAAGTTAAGGAGATTATCAGCAAGGAGGAATGACACTATGGAAGAAAGGTATGTAACATTTCAGCAGGCGGTACTGCTAAGCGAATTTGGCTTTGACAAGAAGTGCAGCCATTACTATCTGGAGGACGGTTGCCGGTTCGGGCATTGCTTCCAGGAGGTATTGCCGAAAGACAAGCAGGTGTATGAGTGCCCGACGGTTCAGATGGCTATCGAGTGGATAACAAAGAGGTGTCTGTTCTTTCCTGAGCTGCGCCTTACCCTTGGCGACAGCGTGACGAGCAGATATACCATAGGCGTATATGAGCAGACGGAGATTGATACCTACAGATGGATTACGTGGCTTGACGGCATTGACTATCCCGATGCGTGCAAGCAGTTCGTGGACTATGTGCTGCTGAAGATAAAGGAACGTAAGGAAAAAAGGAGGACTGAGCGATGGAGATAGACGATCTATACAAGATTATCGACTTGGAGAACCATGACAAGGAGATTATTGCCATGAGCATGGTGGTTAAAGACAACAACAGCGGGCAGCTGACGGCATACACCGTCAACAGCTATGGAGGGCTGGACAGTTATAACATTACAACAGACAACGAACAATGAAGCAAGAGACATTACAAAAGGCAAAGCAGCTGGAGGAGGACATCCGACTGATAACCAATGCAACCGACTATTACAGGACGCAGCACTGGAGCCATTGGGACCACAACAACGACCGACCCGACACGTTCCACTTCGACTTCTGTAAGAACTACAGCGGCAATAATCACGACTGCGTACACCTGCCACGATGGATGAACCAAAAGCTGATGACCGTGCTGTATCAGGAGAAGAACCGGCTGCAGGAAGAACTCGACGCACTGGGCAACGACCCGGAGATAATAACCGACGTACCTGAACCATACGTGCCTGGTGACGACGTAGAACACGATATACCCGTGATGCCCGCCCCCAACAGCCACAAACGCAAGGCTCCTGCACCGAAAGCACTGGCAAAAATGGCTGACCGCATGGCCTCGTGGGTTATCTATTCTTTGCTGTTCTGTCTGCTCTTCGGCTTGGCAGGCTGGCAGAACACCACCCGCGAACTCATCGCCCTCTCGCTCGCCCTCGGCTTCTTTGCTGGAAGCATCAACAACATCGAACGGGTGTTGCGTGAACTGTTTGAGAAGAAAAAGAAGGAGGACTGAGCGATGACCCGACAGGAATTTGAACAGCGTCTCGATGACCTCATTGACGAGTACATCTGTGAGAACGACGACTACGAAGACGTCAGCATCTGCCACACCACATCGTGGCGGCAACTGCCCGACGAGTGGATGATTGACGTGGCAATCAAGAAACAGAAGAAGTGAATAATTTTTAACCCAAATTTTTAAATAATTTCCCCGACCGAAAGGGAGGGCTAAACAACAACGATTATGGAACAACAGAATCATGACCAGATGGCCGAGCAGTATATCTCGGCAGTTGAGAAACAGAAACAGTCGGAGGGCTATACTCCCGACCAGTCATTCACACGCGGCGACATGGAGACGTGCTTCGTCAGCGGCGCACAGTCGATGGAGCGGCTGCAGGAGGGCTGCACGGGCACGTTCGGGCAGGCCATCGGCTCGCTCAAGAACGGCTTCCTCGTGCGCCGACAGGGATGGAACGGCAAGGGGATGTTCCTCTTCATGCGACCCTTCTGCCAGATTGGCGACCAGGTGATTGTGGACGAGGTGAAGTCGCTGCCCTACAACTTCAAGGAGTGGGTACGCCACCACCCCAACGAGACTCACCAGCGCTTTTTCAGCTCGTACATCTGCATGAAGGCCGCCGACGGCTCCATCGTCAACGGATGGCTGGCCTCGCAGACCGACATGCTCACCGACGACTGGGAACTGGTGAACCCGGAGGAGTAAAGCGCCGCCGCCCTTGACCCGTGCCCCCGCCACGGGATATCATCCACACAGGCAGTAAAACCTTTCACGAGGTAAAAGCCACCACCTTTCACGAGGTGAAAGCCACTGCCTTCTACGAGGTAAAAGCTTTTTAAGCCCATTTTATAACAATTTTAAGTTAAACCAAAAACTGTAACGATTATGGAGTACGACATCCAAATCAACAACGGCGTCGAGGCATTCGGCACCGCCGGTCAGAAGACCATCACAGTAAACGAGAGTATGAAAACCGTTGATGCCAAGTTCCTGGCACACTACATCTCGCTGCACAACCCCACCATTCCGCAGCAGACCGCCGAGTCGGTGCTGGCCAACTTCGTGGAGTGCGCCGCCGAGCTCATGGCCCAGGGCAACGCCATCCAGCTGAAGAACGGACAGGACGTGGCCATGCGCCTCTATCCCGACATCCACATCAAGGGCGGCAACATCAACCTGGAGCGTGCCAAGCAGCTCGACCCCAGCGTGACCGAGATCACCGCCGAGAACGCTGGACTGCTGGTGCAGAAGGCAGGCGTCACCGTGCGTGCCTACGCCGAGGTGGAGCAGAAGTTCACCGACCTGCTCCTGGCCCAGGGTGCCAGCGTAACCGCCAGCGGCAAGGTGACTGAGCGTGCAGCCGTGCAGCGCAAGGGCTCCGACGGCCAGCAGGGCGGCTCGACCGACAACACCGGCGGCGAGGGCGGCTCAGGCTCGACTGACCCCAACGAGTAATCTCACGTGAAAGGCGGGCGGTGTGGGCAAGCGTGAGGCCCACGGTCCTTTTCATACCGTGCCAGCATCGCCCGCCAACTTTTAAAAGACGACCACGAATTGAACGAATTAAACGAATTAAGAGCGATATGAACAGACAAGACATTGAAAAGAAAGTCACCGACATACTGGTGGACAAACTGGGCGTAGAGCCCGAAGAAGTGAAGAACGACGCGAACTTTGAGGACGACCTCGGCGGCGACTCCCTCGACTGCGTAGAGGTGCTGGTGGAGATAGAACACGAGTTTAATATCCGCGTCAGCGATGCCGATGCCTATCAGGCGAAGACCGTCGGCGACATCATCGGCCTCGTGGAGCGATACGTGAAGTAAGCAACAGTAAAGAACAAAAAAAGCGAAGAGACAAATGAACAAATTCAAGATTGGCGATATGCTCGTCATTACGACGGCTACCGAGAAACAGAACGTCGGCAAGGTAGGCACGGTGACCGACATCACCGACGGCGACTACTACACGCTCGACTGCCTGCCGAACTACGCCTACAAGGAGAACTGCGTGGAATACGCCCGTGGTGCCGACCTCATTCGCGAGGAGCGCCGACGCCAGATTGAGCAGGAGGGCTACGACGCCATGCACGACCGCCACCACACGCCGCAAGTGCTGTGCCGAGCCGCCGTCGGCTATGCACTGCACGAGGACACATCGAAGCTCGTCAGCGACGCAGCGGCAAACCTCTGGCCCTGGAGCAAGGACTTCTGGAAACCGAAAGACCATCTGCGCAACCTCGTAAGGGCAGGCGCCCTGATTGCGGCAGCGATTGATAGACTACAAAAGGAGGACTGACCTATGATGGTATTTGAGATCAAGACCACGAAGAGCGACTATCCCTTTCTGGTGTTAGCCGACGGATTCATGGAGGCCGTGGGCATACTGGAGCGAGAGCGGAACGTGTGGGACGGCGACATCATCAGCGTGCAGCAGCTGGACGCATACAAGAGCGACCACATACTGGTGCGCGACCTGATACTCGCCGAGGAGCGGCTGGAGGAGAAGGTGCGCCGCGAACTGGAGCCGAAGCTGCCCCACTGGCGGCAGATGCCCAACGGGGCGGCTGGCGGCGACCGCGAGCACTACCTGATACGCTCGTCGAAGGGCCACTACTTCATGGCCTCCTGCATCGGCGGCACCGGCTACTATCTTGACATGGACGACCTGGAGCAACTGCCGGGGATTGTAAACCCGAATGAAGTATAACGAAACAGAAACAATTATGGAAATTACAAAAGAGAATTTGCACAAGGCGATAGCAGCGCTTCGCCAGTGCGCCAAGGAGAACGAGAACCAGCAGACCGACACGGGGGCAGTCCGTGTAACCGACCTTTGCAGCGACGTGGCCGACTATCTGGAGCGGACGCAGGAAGTAAGCATTCCTATTCTTTCCAATTCTTCAAACGTTGGAGAGAATAATCTGTCAGACTTCGAGGATTATCTGCGTCAGGATTTGAACTGCTACGCGCAGATGGTACTGGACGGCAAGTCGGGTCCCGAACTGGTGGAGTACATCAAGCTGTGGATTAACGGACTGATGGCTGCAGCCCGTGAGCAGATAGCAGCGGAGATTAACGACGGCCAGTTGACGGACGACTACCGCCAATATATGGTTCGGGAGGTTGGCAAGGCCGACGAGTCGAAGGTGGTCAGCTATCAGCTCGGCATCATCAACGCCGTCAAGCTGATTCGTCAGGACACGATAGTTTGGTAAGAGCAATATGAAGGTAATCAACAAGTTTCTCGACAACGCATTCAGCATCCTGTTCTATACGATGCTGTTCTGCCTGTTGCTGCTGCTCTGTATGCCGGAGCTGTCTGGTCGGCATATAGTCGGCATTAGCGTCATCCTCGGCTTCTTCGCTGGAATCATCAACAACATCGAGCGAGTGCTGAGAGAATTGTTTGACAAGAAGGAGGACTGACGCACTATGGCAGGCTATTTCACCTACTACATCGACGTGTGGGACGAGCACCTGCAGCAGCTCCACTCCACCGGCACGTTCAAGACCAAGCAGGCAGCCCGCTCCGCTGCCGTCGAGCAACTGGAGCAGAGCCGACTACCCTACAAGCGCGCCGACATCAACATCATGCACTACAACGGAGCGGACTACAACGACCGCAACGAACCGACGGTCACAATCAGGCCAAAGGGGCAAGAGCGCAAAGAATAATTTTTAATCTAATTTTTAACAAATTTCTCGCCGCAAGGCGATACAAAGACAAAGAGCGATATGACACAAGAAGAACAAATCAAAGTCTGCGAAAAAGTCAGCAGGTTCATGTGGGAAGAGTTCGACAAGTACAGCATGGATATGGGCGATGCCATGTGCATTGTCTCAGCCGTGGTCGACCATACCATCCGCACACTCTGCAAGATGACAGGTGAGGACTACAAGGAAACCACGAAGTATTTCTGCGACACAATGCTTGACAACTCTGAACTCTGAACTATGGCCGTACCCTCAAAGACCAACGTACTCACACCGCTGCCCGCAGTGCCCCAGTCCTGGAGCGAGCTGTCCTGGCAGCAGCTCACGGGCTGCTGGCAAGCGAAGATGCGCTATGGCGGCAATGCCGACGTGGCGCGGGCCGCCGCGCTGCTGGCCGTCTGCGGACTGACCGTCGTTGGCCGCGAGCCCGCCGACACCCGGACGGGCGAGAGCATCTACCGCCTGAAGGACCAGAACGGACAGACGTGGACGGCGACGGCCCGCGAACTCGCCCACCTCGCACGGGAGACGATGCCGTGGTTTGAGTACCCCTACGGCGACCAGGGCGACAAAGAGGAGCGCGACGAGCAGGGCAAGGTGATCCGCGAGCGGCGCGAGGGACATCCAGGCTACGTCCACCCCAACCAGCAGGACTGGCGGGACGCTATGGTGCTACAGGAAGAGACGGTCGAGGTGGCAGGCGTCACCTTCGCCCTGCCGCAGGGCGCATGCTCCAACATCACCTGGCACCAGTACCGCTCGCTGCAGGCCATCGCGCCGCAGCTGTGGCAGGACGGACTGACGGACGAGCAGGCCCGCAGCCTTCACGCACAGTTTCTCGCCTACATCCTCGTGCCCGCCCCGGCGACGGCAGACACCGGCGACCGGTTCCACACCAAGCCATCGTTCCGCTACGATGCAGAGCGGGCCGAAGCGAGCGTCCAGTTCTGGGAGGAGCAACTGAACGGCGCGGACGCGCCCGTACTCTTCCACATCTGCTTCCAGGTATGGCAGACGGCGGTGGCGAACTTCTACCCTTCCGTGTTTCCCCTCCTCTTCGGCGGCGGCAAGAGCGACCCCCTGCACACCGCCCTCACAGGCGAGACCGACACCATCAATGCCGTGATGAAATATCAGGGCTACAGCTCTCCAGAGCAGGTGTATAATACCGAACTCCCCATCATCCTCGGCACACTGAACACCATGAGCAAGGAAGCCAAGGAGATTGAGAAGATGAATGCGAAGATAAAGCGCAAGGGCTAAGGAAAGAAATTATCAGAAATTACCATTTAATATTTATAGAGCAATATGAACCCAAGGAGTGAAGTACATAACATCGACTGTATCGAATACATGCGGCAGCTGCCCGACAAGGCGTTTGCACTGGCCGTGGCCGACCCACCCTACGGTGTGTCGTATGCCCGTGGAAAGAACGGCTACGGTGTGACGGTGGAGAAGCTACCGACACGCGACGATGTGCGATGGGACGACAGCATACCCGAACAGGAGTTCTTCGACCAACTGTTGCGAGTGAGCGAGAACGTCATCATCTGGGGCGGCAACTACTTCACCCATCTGCTGCCAGTATCGAAATGCTGGATAGTATGGGACAAGTGCAACGGTATGGAGAATAAGAGTGTGTTTGCCGATGCCGAACTGGCATGGACGAACATGACAAAAGTGGTAAAAATGTACTCCATGCGTCAACTGGGCTTCATCAGCGAGACACAGGATGCCGGACGCATACACCCGACACAGAAGCCGACGGAACTTTATGGGTGGATATACCGCAACTATGCCAAGAAGAGCGACTTCATCTTCGACCCGATGATGGGCAGTCAGTCCTCACGTATTGCTGCCTATAAGATGGGCTTCGACTATGTGGGCTGCGAGATTGATCCGGAGTATTTCCAAAAGGGCTGCGACCGCTTCGACGAGGAGTGTCACGGTGTAAAGCATTTACAGAACGGACGAACATTGGTCCAGCCGTCGCTGTTCGGCTGAACGAATTTTTAATCTGAATTTTTAACCAATTTCCCTGCGAAAGCAGGATAAGACAAAAGAGCGATATGGAAATCATGGAGAAAAGAACCGCAGAAGAGACGCTGGAGTGGCTGCAAAAATACGACAAGCAGTGCGACGAGGAAATCCAGCGCGTAAAAGAAGCCTTCCGCAAACGCAAAGGACTGGCTCTCGACAAGTGGGCCTACGACAATGCCCGCTTCCATCGTGCTGACATCATCGAGAGTAAGGGGATTATCATCCTCGTTGACAGCAGGAGAGGCCGCAAGAAGATGTGTGCCAACGAACTCTACGTGGAGTACCGAGGCCCGCAGCTGACCCGCAAACTGGAGCCGCGCAAAGACGGACAGATCATGAGCATCTACGACGACGGGCGCGAGGTGAAGAAGATTGCCACCGGCAGTATCAACCGCGACAATAGCGTGTCGGCAAAACAGAAGGAGGACTGAGCTATGACGAAAATCAGCGAACTACGCAAGCGACTTGGCATGGATAGCCGCGTGGGACAAGTGAAATGCCACAAATGCGGCAAGACACTCGAAATACCCAATATGTATTCAGAGAAAGAGCGAAACGCCGTGCTGAAACCCTACTGCTGCGCCACGACCGTGCTCATCGTACAGTGGCTCATCCATCACGGGTGGCACGTCACCACCCACGAAGCCAACCCCGCAGGGGCGTACTTCTGCCCCGACTGCTTCCCCAAGGGACAACCGGAGTACAGCCGCAGTCCGCATGGCCAGGACTGGTGCAAGCAGGCTGAGCAATGGATGAAAGAGAATAATGGCAAACGATAAAACCAAAAGAGCGATATGAAACAAGAACTAATGTATTGGATCCGTAAATGGGAGCTGGACGACAATCTCATTTACAAGAAGGCTGGACAGGAGTAAGCCGCTTTTGTCCGCAGTCAGATTTGCGGCAACCTGCTGCATACCCACGGCTTCGTGGTAAGCACACACCATTCCAAGTCGTGCGAGCTGCCAGTGTATTTCCTGAAGCTGCGCAACGGCATCAAGCTGATTATGCGCTGCAACTTCTACGACTGGAAGGTGAGCGTAGAGATACCCGACGACTACGAGCCGCTGCCCAAAGGCTTCCTACCGAGCGACTGCCTCAGTCACAGCATGGTGGAGCACAAGGGCGAGAGGATAGCGCCATGCTACATGGAGGGATTCCGCAAGGAGTGGTGCTACGATGCTTACATCCCCGAGCAGCCCGGCAAGAAATTCTCCATCGAGATACCCGACGACTGCCGCCTCTATGTCATCATCCACCGCCTGAAACATGCCTATCCCGACGTGGCATTCGACCCCTCGACCGACCATCGGACAATGGAGCAGATAAAGGAGTCTATCGACAAGATCCTGGCCGATAACGGATTCCTCGACATGCGCGACGAAAAAATGATGGGCATGACTGTCAAGCGGAGCGTGATGAGCGCATGGGAAATCATCTGGCAGACCTACCAGAAGATGGACGAGATGTATTACGACGGGAAGATGACCGTCAAAGAGATGCCGACGGTTTCAAAGGATTCGCAGGAGTACGCCAAGGTTATCATGCGTTTCCCCGAAGTACACGAAGAGTTCCTGCGTGAGGAATGGATGTATAACGACAAGATAGACTGACCGCATGACCGACGAAGAGAAACGCAAGGAAATCCACTGGCTCTACCAGCAGCTCGACAAATGCGGGCAGATGATAGCCGAGGACGACGAATGGGGAGCCACGCGGCGCGAACTGAACCGCGAGTACCGCCGCATCGTCAAGGCCCTGGCGCGGCTGGAGCCCGACAAGTGGCGCGACCTGCCGATGATGCGCAAGCCCAGCGAGAAGTACGACACGCTGGTGGCCGACTTCTGCACGAAGAACAAGTGCCGCAAGTGCGGCGGCGATATGCGGCAGTCGCGCTCCGGCTCGCTGCGGGTAGTCTGCACAGCCTGCGGCGCAAAGTATCAACTGAAGACAAAGAAACGCCTAACGAATTTTTAACCCAATTTTTTAATAATTTCCCTGCGCAAGCAGGCCAAAGCATAAGAGCGATATGAACGTACAAGATTTACGGTCAATAGTGACCAACATGAATGCAAAGCCGACGCTGCCCGTCAGCGTCCGCGTGAATTTCGGCGACGATGCCAAGTCGTACACGATGGCCGACATCACAAGTTTCAACCAATTTACCGACGTGTTCCTGCTGAACGCCAAGGTTGAGTATCCTGAGATTGACAAACTCATGCGGTTCCGCCAGTGGCTCGTAGAGGAGACCGAACGCTTTCAGGAGCAGGCGAAAGCCGACAACGCCAGCAGCGAGGGAAGCCACTACGACAGAGGCCATGCTGCAGCCTTTATCTCGGCCAGAGCCAAGCTGGAGGAACTGTTTGATTATTGGGATTGTAGATAAGGAGGACTGAGCCGCATGAAACTACTGCGCAAGACACTCGACTTCTTCAACATCCACCCCGACAAGAATCAGCGGTGGACGCTCTCGACGCTGTTCATCGTCGGGCTGCTCGATGCTTACGTCGGCCCCGCCATCTCTAAGGCATGGGTGACGGAACTGCCTGCCGAATGGCTTGCGTTCCAGTCGCTCGTCTACAGCGTCGTCGGCCTGTTCATCGGCATGATATGGAAGGGCATGGTGCGCCGCTGGGCCATCCGCTGGTTTACCGTGCTCTGCGTCATCGAGTCGGCGGCAGGCTTCCTCGTCGGCATGTGGCTCTGCTTCGTGGAGTACAATGTCTGGGTGCTCGCCATCGCCTGCCTGCTCTACGGCACGCTGGTGTCGGAGTTCATCGGAAAGTGCCTGATGACCTTCCGCCCGAAGTTGTGGAACGAGAAGGAGCGCGAGGTGTACGACAACAACAACGACGTGGTGTGCGGCATCTACTGCATCGTCGGCTACCTCTGCGCCCTGCTGTTCATGCCGTCGCTGAAGGTCGCCATGTTCGTGTGGGGTCTGTGCTGCGGCATCGACAACATCGGCTGGCTCGTGGTCTACCACAAGAACCGCGAGAAGTTTCGCGAGATAGATAACGAGTAAAACATTTAATTATTTATAAGAGCGATATGACAAAACAAGAATTAAAAGAACTTTGCCGCGCCAACGGCGTGAGCTTTATTCCTCACCATGAGTGTGGTTTATGCGGGCAATCTACGGGATGGTATCTCTTTGAGCGGTGGCCACCATACGAAGTTGCTTACTCATCGTCTTGCGGGTGCTGTGATAGCGACGCCCGCCCGAGTTCATGGCAGGAGGTGTTGGACTGGGTTTGTGACAAAGACGGCAATCTGCGTGAGGAGTACCAACGGATGCTGCCCGTTCCGGCAGAGAGCAAGCCGTCCGCCATCAAGCGCATCAAGGCCGGACTGATGGAGAAGAAAGAGAAATACACGAAGCGGGGCGAAGAGAGTGATGCCAGCCACGACGGAAAAGGCATGTACTGGGGCGGCGTTATCTCTACGCTGAACGAAGTGCTGACGATGGTTGAACAGATAGAGAAGGAGGACTGACCGATGACCACCGAAGAACTCCAGAAGATACCATTCCACTTCGTCTGCTCCCTCTCGATGGAGGACGAGCACACGCTGACCTACGAGAGCGAAGACGGACGGCTTGGATTCTGCGACCACACTCTCCTGCGCAAGGACGGCACCTTTGGCCGCACCTACCGCCACTGGCACATAGAGGGCAAGGTGTACAAGAAGAAGGACAAGTTCATCGAGGCTCTTGCCGACTTTAACCCTGCCGTCGTGAACATCAACCGCCAGCCCTATCAGAACTCTGTGGCCCGCATGAAGCATGAACGCGACGCAAGGCCAGCGGCAACCGTCGTTGACCTGCCAAAGAAAGATTTGTGAAAAATTCGTGTTAAATTACTGACAATTCGTGTTAAACCCCAAAAAACAAAAGAGCGATATGGCAGACAACAGAATGTACCTCAGATGCAAGGGATGCGGAGCAGAGATGATGCTCGCAAAAATGGGAGGGAATTGGATGGACTGGTTTTTCGTAAAAGCCGACGAAGCCAAAGGCAGGGAACTGAACGAGTTCCTGGAGGCCCACAGTCACTGTTGCGATGATGTTGATCCCGACCTGCTCGACTGGAAAGACTGGCAACAGGCACGGCCCTTCGAGCTCGTCTATGAGAACGATGACGACTGGCAAAAGAAAAAAACCCTAAAGCAACTGACAGACGAATCACACATTTAGTTATTCATAAGAGCGATATGACATATATGACCGACAAAAGACCAATGACGGCTGCCGAGCACAATGCGCAGGTGGAAGCTGAACGCATGGCCTATCACGAGCGGCGGTGCCGCGAGAGCGAGGGCTACAAACGGGTGTATGACTACATCACCGGGGCATTCCAGAGGGTGCGCGAACAAGTGAGCCAGGGGCTTACGATGACGCAGCAGACCATGCAGCAATGCAATGCGGACACGACGGGCGCAACGACACCAAACGAAGGCACCGCCCCGAAGATGGACTCCCTCTCCAGTTTCTTTGCCGTCGGCATCCTCGGCTGGATGCTTGGCATCCCCATCGGCGACCCTGACTTCCAGCTCGACATGGAGGCCGACAAGGAATACATCGAGGAATATGTCAAGGCCGAAACCGAGTTCATCCACCGTCTCGTGCCAGAGGTAAGGTAACAAACAAAAGACATTACAACAATGATTGAACCCGACAACATCTACAACATAGACTGCCTCGAAGGACTGCGGCAGATGGAGGACGCTACGGTGGACTGCTGCGTCACGTCGCCGCCCTACTTCGCCCTGCGCGACTATGGCTGCGAGGGACAGATAGGACTGGAGCAGTCGCCGGAGGAGTACATCGCCCGGCTCTGCGACGTGTTCCGCGAGGTGCTGCGCGTGATGAAGCCCGAGGCGACATGCTGGGTGGTCATCGGCGACACCTACAACTGTTACCGTGGTGCCACCACCCGCCAATATTACGACACGAAGTTCGCTGGAGAAAGCGGGCACCCTGCCCGTCCATCGGGCTTCGGGCTGGAATGCAAGAATCTGAAAGACAAAGACCTGATAGGCATACCATGGATGCTGGCCTTTGCCCTGCGCGACATGGGCTTCTATCTGCGGCAGGACATCATCTGGCAGAAGCCTAACCCGATGCCAGAGAGCGTGAAATGCCGCTGCACCAAGTCGCACGAGCACATCTTCCTGCTCACCAAGCGTCCTCGCTACTACTTCAGCGTCGATGCGCTGCGCGAGCCTGCCAACACCGGCATCCGTGCCCACGAGTATAATCACCGCAAGGTGAAGTTTACCGTGCACGGTCACCGGAATGTGCAGTTTCGTGGCGGCAATCAGAGCGACGGCTTCCGTAACAAGCGCGACGTGTGGCCAATACTGGTCAAGCCCGGCTATGAGGGCCACCACGCCACCTTCCCCGTGGAGCTGCCCCTGCAGTGCATCGCCCTCGGCTGTCCGCAAGGCGGTCTGGTGCTCGACCCTTTCATGGGCACGGCCACCACTGCCGTCGCCGCCTACCGCATCAGCCGCCACTATGTTGGCTTCGAGCTGTCACCCGACTATCACGCCCTCTGTCTGGAGCGCCTGCGCCAGGAGCGACAGCAGCAGCGACTGGAGTTTGAGGAGGAAGAATGACAGACAATTTATAACAACAGAAACAAGAATCATTAACAAGAGATTACAATTTAAAGCTACACAGATTATGATTACATTCGACGAATTGAAACAGGCGGCGAAAGTCTTCGACCGCGTCAACGAAATCCGCAACTACGTGACGAAGGATCGCTTCGCCATGGTTGCACAGACCCGCTTCGGCATCACGAACGAGAGGAAGATTGATGTCATGTACGGACTGCTGAACATGACTCCTAAGATGATACACAGTATCGCACTCTTCGACAGTGAGGAAGCACGGCGTTGCCGATGGTTGCCGGAGTATATCGACCACTTGCCCAAGACCATCGAGATAGCCGAGGCAGCATACGCCATGAAGCCGGACGACTGGGAGCAGGAGCACGTGCCGCACATCGAGCATAACCAGTACCGCCAGAGCGACAGGCGCCGCTACTACTACACCGAGGATGGACGGCGAGGGACGCTCAACGTAGATATGGGCAGCCGATTCGGCATATCGCTGCTGGCTGAGCTGCTGCAGCGCGACGGGGTGAAGATAACGGGCGTGAGCGAACACCTGGGCTACCTGAAGGGAGAGATAAAGGGGCAGGGGCGTGAGAAGTTCCAGTACTTCGATGGTGACATCTACCTGCTCTACGGCAACGTGAACGACCGCGTGTTCTACAGCTACGTTGACAGCGGCGATGCCGGTGTCTATGTGGCCACACCGAAGGGTTGGCGCAAGCTGCTCTACACCCCGACACGCGGCTACGTGGAGCGCGACGGAGAACTGAGCTTCGTTGACGACAAGCACTTCTATTCGGACTATATGCTGGAGGGTTCCGGCAAGGGATTCCTCTACGTGGGTAATATCCACGACGACATGTCGGTGCTGATAGAGAAGAAGGAGGAAGGAGGAGTATGAGCAACAATATAACAGCATTATACATCGACCTGTTCTGCGGGGCAGGCGGCACGTCGAGCGGCGTGGAGTATGCGCGGCTGGACGGGAGGAAGTGTGCCGAGGTGGTGGCGTGCGTCAACCACGACGCGAATGCCATCAAGTCGCACAAGGCCAACCACCCGCACACACTCCACTTCACCGAGGACATCCGCACGCTGGAGCTGTCGCCGATGGTGAAGCATCTGGAGAAGAAGCGTCGGCAGTACCCCAAGGCAAAGGTGGTGCTGTGGGCTTCGCTTGAATGCACCAACTTCAGTAAGGCGAAGGGCGGACAGCCCCGCGATGCCGACAGCCGGACGCTGGCCGAGCACCTGTTCCGCTACATCGAGGCGCTGCAGCCCGATTACATACAAATAGAGAACGTGGAGGAGTTTATGTGCTGGGGCGAACTGGACGAGCACGGCAAGCCCATCAGCAAGCGCAAGGGGATTGACTACATGCGCTGGGTGATGCACGTCTGCGACTACGGCTACGACTTCGGGTGGCGCATCCTGAACGCTGCCGACTTCGGGGCCTACACCTCGCGCAAGCGGTACTTCGGGCAGTTTGCCAGGAAGGGGCTGCCGATAGCCTTCCCACAGCAGACCCACGCCAAGAACGGCGACGAGGGCGGCATGTTCAAGATGTACAAGAAGTGGCGACCCGTGCGCGAAGTGCTCGACCTCGACGACGACGGCGAGAGCATCTTTGTGCGCCGCAAGCCGCTGTGCGAGAAAACGCTGGAGCGCATCTATGCCGGACTGGTGAAGTTCGTGGCGGGGGGCAAGAAACAGCACGAGGCGTGGATATTGAAGTACAACTCGATGAACCAGCAGAACCACCACAATGCGCCGTCCATCGACGAGCCGTGCCCCACGGTGGCGTGCCAGAACAGGCTCGGACTGGTGAAGTGCCAGTTCCTCTCGAAGCAGTTCAGTGGCGACCCCGACAGCAAGAACATCGACATAGAGCAGCCCGCCGGCACCGTGACCACCATCGACCACCATGCCTTCGTGACAGCATACTACGGCAACGGATTCAACTCGTCGATTGACAGTCCTGCGCCTACCGTCACCACCAAGGACAGGATTTCGCTGGTGACGACAAAGTTCATGGATAACCAGTACGGCAAGAGTAAGCCGTCATCTATCGACGGGCCAGCGCCGACGCTTGTCAACAATCCCAAGCAGAAGATTGTGTCGGCGCAATACCTGATGAACCCTCAGTACCAGAGCAACGGCGGCAGCATCGACAACCCTTGCTTCACGTTGATAGCGCGGATGGACAAGATGCCGCCCTACCTGATTACCACCAAGGAGGGCGCGGTGGGCATCGCCATCTATGAGAGCGACAGCCCCTGGACGCGCAAGGTGAAGGAGTTCATGGCCGCATACGGCATCGTTGACATCTGTATGCGTATGCTGAATATCGGCGAGCTGAAGCGCATCATGGGCTTCCCCACCGACTACGTGCTCATCGGCACCCAGGCCGAACAGAAGAAATACATCGGCAATGCCGTGGAGGTGAACATGAGCCGCGTGCTCTGCGAAGCCCTATGCAGAAAGATTAAGAGTATGAACCAATAAAAAAATATTTAAGACTATGGCAGAGATTATTAACATTCCAGACTTTGGCGAAGTAAGACTTTCGCTGAAGGAATACAATGAGATGCGCGACCGAATCAAGGATTTGGAGGAACAGAACGACACGCTGACCCAAATTCTTGACAACGTTTGTGACGAGAACAAGGTGCGAGTACGTCGGCAGATTATCAAGGTGACGGAACTAACTACCAATCCCCGTGCCCTCGGTCAGCAAGAAATCATTGAGGACAAGCTAATCAACATGGAGGACGTGACCAGCGAACTCGACGAGAAGATTGCCGAGGTGGAGCGCGGATGGAAACAGGAGGCCCAAAACATGGAGGATCAACTGGAACAATCGGAAAAGACCCTCGAAGCGTGTCAACGGCAGAAGATAGATTTAGAGCAGGAAGTCTTTCGCCTGAAGAACCGCTCGCTATGGGATAGATTGTGGAACAAGTAATTACATTAAGCGATATGAAAATCTTATCAAGACCCAAGAAGAATGCCGAGGAGTATGGCAGATGGGCTGTGAACCCGTATGTCGGATGCAGCAACCAGTGTAACTACTGTGTCGCTCCAGACACGCATGTATTTATGGCCGACGGTTCATCGAAACGCATTGATGACGTGCAGGTGGGTGACGAAATCTACGGAGTGGAGAAGCAGAACACAGGAAAGTACGCCATCACACGAGCCAAGGTGACGGCAAGGGCCGAGGTGACAAAGAAACCTTGGCGGCTGACGTTTTCTAACGGACAGCAGATAGTATGCTCCGGCGACCACCGTTTCCTGACCGAGCGCGGATGGAAGTACACATCAGGCACGGAGCGCGGCTTCCACCGCCGTCCGTTCCTGACGGTGAACAACCGCATGGTGTGCATACCGCAGTACCCAGTCTCGGACTTTGACATCACCGACGACTACCGCCGTGGGTATCTGTCGGGAATCATTCGCGGCGATGCCAACCTGGCCGAATACCACTATGACAATTACAGCGAGTACCCCTTCCGGCTGGCACTGAAGGAACATGAAGCCATCGACCGCACACGTGAGTATCTGTTGCATTTCGGCATTGAGGTAAACGAGACGGACTTTCCTATGATTGACAGGACTACAAAGGAGGTCGTCGTGCATAAGGCCATCCGAAAAGGAGGCATTTATAACTATCAGAAGATAACCTCGCTCATAGAATGGGGCGACAGCCGGGAGTGGCTGCGCGGCTTTATGGCTGGCATTTATGACGCTGAGGGCGGCAAGAGGCGGGCAAAGCGTATGTCTAACTGCAACGACCGAATCATCAGCACATACTGCACGGCACTCGACGAGTTTGGCATCCCCTATACCTTCGACAAGCCAAAGCAGGAGCCAAGCGGGAAAGTGTTGAAGATAGTACGCTTGAAGGGTGGACTGCTGACGAGCCTTCTCTTTGTGCGTGCCTGCCGTCCGGCCATCACGTCGCTGTTTGACTTCGAGGGTTCTCGGCTGAAATTCGACAACAACAGCGTGTACATGACAGAAAAGAAGAAACTGACGAACCCTGCACGGCTTATCGACATAGAGACCACCACGGGCAACTTCTTTGCCAACGGCTTTGTGGCGCATAACTGCTATCTGCGGAAAGGCCCGTCGGGCAAATACCTCGGACAAGATCACCCCGTGCTGAAGAAGGGCGTGGTGAGTAACGACCATGCCTATCACCTGGCGATGACCGAAATCATCGAACACAAGGACGAAATCATCCGCGACGGCGGGTTGTTCTTCACCTTCACCAGTGACCCGTGCCTGCCGAATACGCGCAACCTGTCGCTGACCATCGCCCACGATGCCGCCCACCAAATGCGCATCCCCGTGATGTTGCTTACCAAGGATGCTACTTTTCTCATCCTCGATTCATTTACCGAGCAAATATTTGGATTTGACAAAACAGAACAATGGAGCCGCAGTATCCCCTTCTATCATACAGGCCACGGACGGCTCGACTTCATCGACAACCCGCACTTTACCAGCGACCCCGACCCCATAGCATTCGGATTCACGTTGACGGGGCACGACGAACTGGAACCACACGCCGACCCCAACGCCAAGCGCATCAAGACCATGATGCAACTGACAGAGATGCACTTCAAGACGTGGGCCAGCATCGAGCCGGTCATTGACTTCGACTCCAGTTTCCGCATGATACAGCAGGCGCTCGACGCGGGCTGCCAGCACTTCAAGATCGGACTGATGACCGAGCGCACGAAGGTATGCCGCAAGGGGTTCACGCTCGGCGGCCAGGAGTTCAGGCCCTACGACCCTGCCGAGTGCCTCGCCTTCGTGCAGGACGTGATGCAGCAGACGCGAGACCGCGCCACGGTGTATTGGAAGCAGTCGTTCCGTGACTTCATTGGCGGCACCGGCAAGCACCGCCTGTTCACCGACGACGAGTTGCACAAGATTTTCGACGACTACCCAAATGCCGTCGGCAAGGACTGGAGCTTTTTTAAGTGAAAAGTGAATAGTGAATAGTGAATAATTTGCTACCGCTCAGAAATAGTAAATGGTAAATCGTAAATAAATAGTAAATAGTAAATCGTCAAATCGTAAATTACAAAGATGGTACATTTTGGAAAAACGCAGGACGACGAACTGCAAATTATCGTCACCGGCCAGGACATCGAGTCGCTGCGCCGCATGATTGTTTCATCCTCGCTCATGGAACGCCGCACGTTCTATGGGCTGAAAGAGTATATCGAGACGGAATATAAGGACATAATCACTAAACAATGAAGACAAGAGAAGAACTGGAGCGCTGCCGCGTGAAGCCTTCACCGATGGCAATGGCAGCAACCGCAGCCCTGGTGGGCTACGAGGGCGGCGAGGGACTGCTCACGCCGCAGTACATCGAGGACGAGCACGGTGTCTATTCCACCGGCATGTTCCACTACAAAGGCAAGCAGATCATCATCACCATCGACGACGGACTGTGGCATCTATCAGCGTCTTCGAACCACACGCTGGGCTACTACGAACTGAAGGAACTGCGCTACGAGTTCATGCCCGACAACATGACCGTGGCACAGATATTCCCCCGCCGCGAGTCGTTCGTCAACCTGCATGAGAACTGCTTCCACCTGTGGCAGCTCCGACCGGGAGCCTACAGCGAGGAGCCAGAGGAGTAAGAGTAATAACAACAAAGCAAAACGATTATGAGCACAAAAGCAGCAATCAAGATTACCAAGGGAGGGCGCACGGCGTGGTTCTACCGCCATGCCGAAGGCCACGAGAACAGACTGGGGCTGGAGCTACAGCAGCTTATGGACACCTCGTCAAGAAGACTCACGCTGTCAGGCGTGGTGCAGCTGATTATCAAGTCGGTGCCGGAAGTTGAACTGACCGACGAGCAGCCTGACTACGTGTACTACGGCTACGTGATGGACCTCGACGCCTGGACGCTGAAATGCTACTACCTTATCGACCGGGCACACCCCGGCTGGCGCGACGAGAACGAGGTGCCGATACGGCGCGAGAACGGTTACATAGGCCGGCTGGTGACGACAATGCGCGGCAACGAGTACGTGCTGGCCTACTGCGCCGGCATCGAGCGCGAGGGCAACACCGACTATTTCCACTTCCTCGGCATCGGAGGCGACCGCTGGGCCACTCCACTCCGCGAGGCAGACGTGTGCCTGTTGGAGGACAATGCAGCACTCAACGAGATAAAGCGTATGTTCAGGAAGATGGCAGAGAAGACGAAAAAGGAGGACGGCGTATGAAGATTATAAACCGCGAGACATTCAAGCGGATGCCGAAAGGCACCGTGTTCTGCAAGTTCCCAAGGCTGAACAAGCAGACGAACAGCTACGACAACTATCTGTTCAGCATACAGACGCCCTGCATACTCGACGGGCCATGGGACGTGGACTTCTACAGCACGGAGGTAGGCAACCTTGACGCCTGCGCCGCACAGTCTGATTCGGAGAACGACGACATCCTCACAGACATGGAGCAGCATCTGGGAAAGGAATACCCCTTTGAGCACTGGACGGGACGCGACGGCATGTTCGAGGACAACGACGAGGTGGGCTTTGCCATCTACTCGCGTCAGGAGGTGCAGCAGATGATTGACCTGCTGCAGCAAGCCCTCAAAGACGGCTATGCAGAATAATTTTAATAACAATTTTAATAATAATTTCCCGTCGAAAGACGGCTTAAAAACAAGAACGATTATGGAGAAGGAAAAAGTAGCACTGCCGGTTTACGGAATAAATACCGCTGCGTTGCTGAACCCGGAACCACTTATCATCAGCAGCGACCAGATAAGCGTTGCGCCGGAAGAAGAAAGTGGCACCTATCAGTTGCCGAAAGGCTTCACCATGACAGGAACGGCAACGATAACCACGACAACCAATGGCGACGAGGAAGCCTTGAACAGCATCTCCCGTCTGCTCCACGATTCAGATAGCATGGTGACGCTCACACCCGACGGCAGCTCCCTGCCCCGCAAGATGAAGAAATCCCTGCGCCAGGGCCAGCGATACCACCGCGACACCAAGTGGAAGCGCAAGGCCGCACGATGGCAGCAGCGCCACTCGGTCACACTGCTGGGCAGCTGGACGGAGGATGACGAGGGCGTCACCTTCAGAGGGAAACCGATAGAGTGAATTTCGAGGGCGAAAGCCCGAACAGTTAATAACCCAATAAAACATCAACAACAATGAGATCAAGAACAGCAACATGGTTTGAGTGCAAGGTCCGCTATGAGAAAGTCATGGAGAACGGCTTGCAGAAGAAAGTGACAGAACAGTATGTGGTGGATGCCCTCTCGTTCAGCGAGGCCGAGAAGCGCATCATCGAGGAAATGTCCGCATACATCAGCGGCGAGTTTGAAATCACTGACGTGAAGAAGGCACAGTACAAGGAAGTGTTCTTCAGCGACGCGGCGAATGACGACCGCTACTACAAGGCCAAGCTCATGTTCATCACCATCGACGAGAAGACGGAGAAGGAGAAGCGCAGCGCCGTCACCTACCTGGTGCAGGCCGCCACGCTCGACGGTGCCGTCAAGAACATCAACGAAGTGATGGACGGCACGATGATAGACTACGAGAAGTCGAACATCGCCGAGACCAAGATTATCGACGTGTTCGAGTATGCTCAAGATAAGGCTGCCGACTTGATGGGTCGCATGGCAGAGGAACTGAAAGACCGCAGCAAGACAGTCGAGGAGATAGCAGACAAGTATGTCAAGACCGCTACGCCAGAACTTCGCCAGCAACTCATCGGCAAGCTCACCGCCATGCGCGAGAACGGACAAATACCTAACGAGAACGAGGCATGAAGAAGCAACGTATCTATATCTCTGGCCCGATGACTTCGAGCGACAGCGAGGAGCAGGCGCGGAACGTGCAGGCGTTCCACGACTGTGCCACGCTGCTGCGGGCCTCGGGCTGCCGACCCGTGAACCCGGCAAATGTTTTACCCTGCAAGCACCCGCGTATCTACCGCCTGCTGGAGCGCCTGCTGGGCGAGGACGGTGCCTACCGCACGGTGCTCGTCTATGACCTCTGGCTGCTGTCCCGCTCCGACAACATCTGCATGATAGACGGCTGGCAACTGTCGAGGGGCGCAAAGATTGAGGAGGGCTTCGCCTTCCGACTGGGCATCGTCCGAAGTCACACCTACGACCCGAAGCAGCAGAAGCTCATGCCCTTTCAGAAGAACAAGAAGAAACATAAATTAGAAACAACGAACAAAGAATAGCAAAATGGATCTTACAGGAACAATCACAGTAGTGATGCCCGCGCAGTCGGGCGTCTCTCAGCGTAGCGGCAATCCATGGATGTCGCAGGATTATGTATTGGAAGTGCCGGCGCAGTATCCGAAGCGCATGGTCTTCCGCATCTTCGGCGAAGACCGCATCAAGCAATTCAACATTCAGCAGGGCGAACAGAATGTCACCATACAGTTCGACATCGACGCCCACGAGTACAACGGCCGCTGGTTCAACGAAATCCGCTGCTACAACGTGCTCCGCTCCGTAGGGCAGCAGCCGTATCAGCAACAGGCTCAGCCGTCAGCCGTCAGCCCTCAGCCATCGCAGTCGCCCTTCCCGCCGCAGGTGAACTCCAACGGTCAGCCCGTGCAGGGCCAGGGCTCAGCCGACGACCTGCCATTCTAAAGTGAACATTCTAAAGAGCGATATGACTATGACAAATCCATTCCTATACCAGAAGCGATACTCTGCCGAGCTGAAGATGGCGAACCCGAAGATGACGCAGGAGCTCTACATGGAGGGCTACGACCGGGCGAACTCGTTGGTGAACACGATGATCGGCATTGCCAACGAAGTGGCACGCATCGCCATCAGCGACGGCATCGACGCCATCAAGCAGGCCGGGCTGTACCGCCAGAAGACGAAGCAGCTCTGCCGCGAGACGTTCCGCCGCCAGGAGCACTACGAGGCTATCCACAACAGCAACTTCGGCGACCGTCTGAAGATGTGGCTCGACTATCTCGACGGCACCGAGGACGAGTACCGCCGCCATATCTTCAACGTGTATATGGCCGTGAAGATGGTCCTCGACCGCCACAAGCAGAAGGACACCGAACTGAAGGCACGGCTGGAGTGCGGGCTCATCTGCGCCGAGCTGGCCGTGGGACAGTACGACGCGCTGATGCAGGACCTGAAGGAGAAGTTCGGGGCCGACTACTCGCCGCTCTTCGCCCGTGGCCGCTACGACCAGCCGCTGCACACCTGGCGGCAGCTCTGCGCCATCTACGTGAAGACCGACGACCCTGCAGACTTCATCGACCTGAACGACGACCCCAACCTGCGACTGGCCGCCGACGTGCTGGCCCGCAAGCTCTCCGACAGCGACGTGCTCAACCGCATCGGCAAGCACGCCATCGAGCTAAACCTCGACACCGCCCGCAAGTATGCCTCCGAGGAGGACATGCAGGCCCTGGGCATCGACGACAGCGGACACATCACGGCGGCGGACTGACCGCACACATATAATATATATTAGCGATATGACAAGGAAAACATCAACACCTATTGACCAGGAGTTCCAGAAGTTCTGGGACGCATACGGCCTGAAGCGCGACCGTGTGGCCGCCGAGCGGGCGTGGCGGAAGCTGTCGAAGGGCGACCGCCGCGCCGCCCTCGCCGGCATCCAGCGCTACCGCGACGACTGCGAGACACGGGGCATCCAGCGCATGTATGCCCAAGGGTATCTGAACCACCGACGGTGGGAGGATGAAGCAGATACTGACCCCGCCCCCAGCCCCGCCCCTACAGGGGTGGGGAGCGGCTACCGCACAGACCGCCGCGACAACTGCCGCACTATCAGCGCACACGATGGCGCAGCCGCTCCCCTCCCATCAAGGGGAGGGGCAGGGGTGGGGTCTGATACTCCTCCCGACAACCTCCCCGACATGGCCATCTGGTAACACTCAACGAATGTTTAACCCAATAAAGACAAGAATAAAATGACATGCATTATATCACGACCACCCATCCGCGAGGAACTGACCGAGGCGACTATCCAGAAGCGGCTCAACCACTTCTTCGCCTCGCACAAGTACTATGCCGACGGACTGTATGTGTTCGAGTGGGAGAGCGACAAACTCATCTGGACGAAGGCCGGCTACATCTACGAATTTGAAATCAAGATTAGCCGCGCCGACTTTAAGAACGACTTCAAGCACAAGGCACACAAGCACGCCATATTACAGGGTCCGACGGCTGAAGAACAGATGATGCCATGCTTCTACGAGCATTACGAGCGTTATAATCATAAGCGATATGCGACGGTTGACGACTACAGAGCCACACTCTCACCCAACAGCATGGAGTTTCGTGCCAACCACCGCCGACCCAACTACTTCTACTATGCCGTGCCGACGGGACTGATAGAGCCCGACGAGGTGCCCGACTATGCGGGACTGATATACATCGACGCTGAGTACCGTTACGTAGCGCAGTCGTTCCGTATCGTCCGCGAGGCTCCACGGCTGCACCGCGAGAAGTACACCGACGCACAACTCAACCTCGGCGAGAAGTTTTACTATAACTGGGCTACCGCCCGCCGAAACCATCGAGAACTGGCCAAACTGTACGACGACGTACAGAAGCGGCTGCAGCGCGAACTCGACCGCCAAGGACACGACCGCACGTGGGAGAGTCTGGAGCAGGAACTGCAGTTTAAGTCTGAACAACTCGACCACTACCGCACGCTCTACTACCAGTATGAGCACGACGCAGGCATCGACCATCAGGAGATACGCCTGCTACGACGCGAACTGCGAAAACTGCAACCCGACTTCGACTACAAGGCTATTGAGGCGGAAGCTGAGCGGTATCGCGGCAAGCGACACAATAAGGCAGAATGAATTTTAATACTAATTTCTCGGCTGCAAGCCGACTCAAAAAACAACGAAACAATGACTCAGAAAATCATCTATTACTTAGTCCTGGCGCTGCTCTTCGTGGCCGTACCGATGGCCCTTGCCTGGTTGCTTCCAATCCGTCTGATGGTAGGCATACAGGCCGTTATCCAACTGCTCACGCTCATCATCGTGGGCGCAGTGATCCAAGACTTAAAGCCCCGCAATCATGGCAAAGAAGAAAACTAACCTCCAGCCCTGGCTCGACTACTTCAAGATGTTGCAGCAGTACGAGGCCAAAGGCTTCCTGCAAATGAACCCCAAGGAGCACGAGGCATACGTGACCCGCGCCGCCCTGCTGACCCTTGCCGGCATTGACGCGGACGATGTTCAGTCTGCTGCTGTGCCGCAGAAACTGTCCAATCTCGCCGACATCCTCTCGCGCCTCCGCGTCTACGCCGCCTACCGCTGGGCCCCAGCCGTCGGCCAGCAGCATCCCGTCGACATAAACGACCCCGATGCTGAGATACCCGTCATTCCCATCGAGGAATTGACCGCCTACTTCTCGCAACCATTCGCCGTCCACGTGGTCAAGGAGGACTACCCCCACGACCTGCTGATCACCCTGCTGCTCCAGCAGAAGCGCTCATGGCGCACGGCATGGCGCACCGTTGACACCATCGAAGCCATCGACTACACAGAAAAGGAAAATCCGACATGACAGCCGAACAAGAAAACTTTCTACGCAGACATTTCGCCGACACGCGGACAGACCGGCTGGCCGCCGCGTTGGGCGTGAGTTACCGCACCGTGTGCCGGTGGGCAGCCAGCCTTGGACTGAAGAAGCATGAAGATTTCCGGCAGGGCTTCAGTGCCATCAACGGCAGCATGGAGCGCAACTGGAGTCACCGTCCGAAAGGCGAGGGCGCAAAACTCTCGGCAGAGGTGACGGAATACCTGCGCAGCCACTATGCCACGACCGACAACCGTGTGCTGGCCGCCCACTTCCAGGTGAACGACCGTACCATCCGCCGCTGGGCCGACAGGCTCGCGCTGCGCAAGGACAGCGACTGGGTAAGGATGCACCGTGCCGCCAGACACGGCATGACGCCCGAACAGCGGTTCCAGCTGGTGGCCACCATCCGCGAACTCTACCCCGACGGTCTGCACGACGAGGAGCTTGTAAGGCGCACAGGCTATAGTTTCAGTTCTATTCAGGTGATTGCGGGAAAATATGGCATCCGCCGTTCAGAAGAGTGCATCCGTCGTCATCAGCAGAAAATAGGTGAAATCAGTAAACGGCTGGCCGCTGAAGGAAAACTGAAACACGAAAAGACCCGCCAGCTTGAAGCCGTGGTGCAACGCGAGTATGCCACTGCCGATAACGATGAATTGGCCCGTCGGCTTGGTATCAGCATTGAGTATGTAAAACGGATGGCCCACCGGCTCGGACTGAAGAAAACCCGCGAGTATCGCAGTGAACAGTTGCGAAGACAATGGGAAAATCGTAAATCACAAAAGAACAAATGACCAAACCTAAATTCATTTACGGCGACCGCATACGCCGCAAGGCGGGCGGTCCAATAGAGACCGTCCACGACATCAGCGCGACGGCCTACTACTTCGAGGGCGGGGGCTTCTGCCTGCGCGAGGACGAGGACTGCTACCGGCTGGAGGAGAAGGCCACGGGCTTCTTCCGCGTCAGCGACACCATCGACGGCATCAACCTGCGCGACCACTCCAGCCACGGCTACGAAGACCTGGCCGACTACAGCCGCGCCCTGCAGCAGCTCGTAGAGCGGTGGGGCGGGCGCACGGGCCAGTACGTCGGCTCGCGTCACGACTTTCTGCGCCTGAAGTTTGCCGACCTCTACCAGTGTGTCAGCGAGGAAGCGTGGCTCCCGCTCTATCTCCTGAAGGCCGCCCCCATCCCCGAGCGTTTCCTGCAGCCACCCCCAGACCCGTTCATCGAAGAGCTCGACCGGGCGATGTGGGGCGAGTGAGTTTAAGGTTCAAGGTTTCTGCGCCCTGACGGGCGGAAATTTTTCAAATTGGTTTCAAATTATTCAAATCTTCTTTTTGAGAAATTCTGAATTAAATTTGTATAATTTCCCGGCGACAGCCGGCAGTCTCGCAATTTCTCGGCGACAGCCGATAGCAGTCCTTTAATCTCTTAGGATTGCTTCGCAAGAAATGGAAATAAAAATGGGATTAAAAATATTTATAGACAATTTTTAGTATTCATTTTTAGACCATTTCTCGGCGACAGCCGATACCCTCTGCCCTTGAACCCCGCAGCCCCGCGACATATCTTGCGGGCATGACACTGAAAGAGAAAATACAGAAATACTTCCGACACAAGGCTGCCACCCAGGCCCCTCAGCAGGAAAGGCTACGGGTAGGCGACGGCACGTCGGGAATGGGGCAGGGGGTGGAGCCTGTTCCCCTCCGCATCGAGGGCGTGAAGCCCGCACCGCTCACCCCTGAGCCCGACGACGCGGAGCTGGCGGCACAGGCGCTCTTAGAGTCGATGTGCGATGTAAGAAGTAAGAAGGAAGATGTAAGAGGGTCTGCCGACGACGCACATCAGCCAATTCCCGCTGACGCGCCTACCCGTAGCCTTTCAGCCATCAGCCATCAGCCATCGAAAAGCCATCAGCCATCAGTACGCGACGCAGCCTACTACCGACGTCTGGCTGAACGTATTCGTCTTGCACGGGACCAGGCGACATTGCGCACGATGCGCTTCGTAACATGGTGCGAGCAGGAGCTTGAGAAGCCTGACCTGCCCATAGAAGGCAAGGGGTCTCTTGCACAGATGGAAGCAGAACTCTACAAGCGCATCGACACCATTGAGCGCGTATACGGCGAGCTAAAACGCCGCTGGCAGCACTGCCTCGCCAACGTCATCGTCAGGCGGATGGAGGAGGAGAGGGAGTCGCCCGCCGACCCGAACACGACAACGGATTAAACCGCCCCTGAAACTGCTTTAATAGATCACCTTGCAACTGCATTGAGAGATCACCTTGCAGGTGCTTTAATAGATCACCTTGCAGGTGGATTGAGAGACCACTTTTACGACGCCTTCGGGCATCACGACATATTGTTTCATTAAGACCCCCGGCCGATGGGCTAAACGGCAATATCACTATGGTTGATATCAACATCTTTATCAACAACGGCAACGAGAACCTCGGCACCACCGCCAAGACCATCACCGTCAACGAGGAGCCTAAGAACATCTCGCTCCAGTTCGTTGCCGAGGAGCTGCACCACCGCATGCCCCTCGTGCCCTCCGACGTCATCTCGCAAGTGCTCACGGGCTTCAGCGACGTGGCAGCACGCCTGATGGCAGAGGGCTTTGCCATCCAGTTCACCAACACCGCAGGCGACGTGCTCTGGCGACAGTACACCGACGCCCGTCTGAAGTGTCAGAGCATCAACCTGGCCAAGGCCAAGGAGCTGATGCCCGGAGTGGTCACCGACGAAGAGTCGATGGTCAAGCACGCCGGCGAGCTCATCGCACTGGCAGGCGTATCGCTGCGCCCCTATCTGGAGGTGAAGCAGAAGTTCCACGAACTGCTCGGCACCTTCAACCCCAAGTACGAGGTGAAGGGCACCAAGGAGGTGGCCTACGTGGCCAAGAAGACCGACGGCGGCTCCACCGACAACACCGGCGGCGAGGGCGACGACCCGTCCGACCCTAATGAGTAGGCCCGCCCGCTCACCCTCTCACACCAAAGCCCGTCATCCGGCATCAGCATCCGGACGGCGGGCTTTCTTCGTTCTTCCATCTTCCATCATCCATCATCCATCATCCCCTCTCGCCCTTGATTTTGACGACACATAACCCTATCTTCCCCACAAAAAAAACGACTATGGCAGACAACAGACCAACGGCCCTGCAGCACGACCCCTACGGCGAGAATATCGAACTGATGAAGTTCGACTGGCGCGACGAGCGCGTGATGAAGTGGATAGCCAAGTTCACGGAGTTCGGCGAACTCGACTCCAAGGGCAACATCCAGCGGCAGCGAGCCATACAGTCGGGCGCACTGCTGCGATCCGTGAAGTGGCGCACATGGAACGACTGCGGCGGCAACCGCCAGGTGTTCGAGGCTAAGTATCTCTACTACTCCAAGTTCGTCGAGCTGGCCCTCGGGCGCAGCATGCCGTTCATCGGGCTGCCTCCAGCCATCGCCGGGCGCAAGTGGCAGCCCATCCGCATGCCCGACGGTCGCCCGCGCCGCGCCAAGCCCTCGATACCCACCGAGATGCGCAAGCAGGCATCGAAGTTCATCACCATGCTCGAAGACCGCTACTCCTACCACGGACTGGCCCTCATGGTCTATGCCCTCGGACCCTCGGTGCAGAACCGCAGGCTCATACAGCGCCTGCTCGACGAGGGCCGCGCCTGAGCCCGCCATCATCCCCACAACACAGCAAACAACACATAGACACAGCATACCACTATGAGCAGACGAAATCAAGACTTAGTGTCAAGAGTAAGATTCGAGGTAGACTCCCGCATGGCCAACGCTACGATGCAGGCCCTGCAGACGCATGCCGAGAAACTGAACCAGCAGGTAGCCGAAGTGAACGCCAGCATCAAGGCCCTCGGCGACGTGCCCGACGACAGCCCCGCACTGCAGGAATACCGCAAGCAGCTGCGACGGCTGAACAGCGACCTGAAGGACGTGAACACCACGATGAAGGACTATACCCGTGGCGTGAAGGCAGCGGGCGAACTCTACCGCCACTACGCCATGGGCAACATCGAGGACATGAGCATCAAGGCCATACGTGCCGGCGTGAACGGCATGAAGAAGCGGTACGACAACCTGAAAGCTGGCGGCGACCCGGGCGACGCTGAAGAGATGCGACTGATAGAGGCCATCACCACCGAGGCCGACGTGGTGGTGAAGCGCTTCAAGACCGACTACCAGCACGTGGTGGAGGAGATAGCCCGGGGCGGCACCGTCACCGAGCAGACCCTGAAGCGCACACGCGACGGGCTGGCCGACCTGATGCAGACCGCCGAGACCGAGGCCGAGAAGAACGAGCTGACCAACTACTGGCAGAAGGTGGGGGCGGCCATCGAGGCCGTGGCCGTGGAGAACCGCCGTCTGCGCGGCGAGGTGGCCGACCGCGAGGAAGCCATGCGCATAGCCTACGCCACCGACCACGACGGCAGCCAGCAGGCCATACACGATGCCGAGGCACGCGCCGATGCCGCACGCCGCGAGAACGACGAGCTGCGCCAGCGGCTCGACCTGAAGCAGCAGCAGCGCCGCGAGCTGGAGCAGAAGATGGAAAACAATAGCATCCAGCAGCAGACGCTCACGGACCGGCGCGACGAACTGAAAGCACAGGAGAAGGAGGACCGCGCCATACGCAACCAGCGCGTGGACGATGCCAACAAGGAGCTGAACGCCGCCCGCCGTGCCGCCAAGACCCAACAGCAGGCCTACGACGAGCAGAAGCAGACCGTGGAGAAACTGCGCACCGAAGTGCAGGGGCTGACCGACGATATCAGGAAGATGGGGGAGGTGAAGGCGGAGCCGAAGATTGACACGAGCGGGATAGATGAGTTGAAGGCAAAGCTGGAAAGCCTAAAGGCCAAGAGGGACGAGCTTGATGGAGTTATCAAGACGCAGGGTGAATTATCCGACCGTTACCATGCCGAATTTGAAGAGCTTAGCAAGTTGCCGACTCCAAGAGACAAAATGAAAAAGTTCGAGCAGGCTTATGCAAAGTTCCGCGACAAAATGAAGTCTTCTTTGGAGAAACTTCCACAAGACCACTTCATACCTTATAACGGATATGCTGATACCATCGGTGCGGCAGATGTCCAGATGATGAGCCGCCATTCTGTATCAGAAACAGACTTCAAAGCATCCGTACAGCGTAATCTTGAAAACGCAAGAGCCTACCTTTATGAGAGGGCAGCGAGCTTTACAGATCAGGGCAAATCCACGAGCCTTGACGACCTGAAGTTCAACCTGGAGCAGATGAAGAAACTGCAGGATGAATACAAGAAAGCCCTAAAAGATACCGACTGGAAGAAATCCCTCTATAACGAGGATGGCCAGTCCAAGCAGGGTGTTCAGGCCGCTATCGACTACTACAAGGCTCTTATCAAAGAGTACGAGTCTGCCATCAAGCAAATCGAAACACTTGAAGCGAAATACAAGTCTGCTCTGGAAACGCCCGACAATTCCGATAGGATGACCGAACTGACTGAGAAGTCAACAGAGGCCACCAATGCGCTGCTTGCTGCCGTTAAGGAAAAAGGGAAAGTCCTTACTGACATAACGGAAACAGAAGGAAAACTCGCCACCGCCCAGCAGCAGTCCGCCACCGCCCAGCAGCAGTCCGCTCAGTCCTCCGAGCAGCTGGCACAGAAGCAGGAACAACTCTCGCAGAAGACCGCCGAGCTGAACCAGCAGCAAGACAAGCTGAACGGCATGGTGGACGAGACCGTGACCGCCAACCAGCGCTTAGCCAGGGCCGAACAGGAACAGACCGACGCCCGCAACGCACAGGCCGAAGCCAAGAAGCACGAGGGCGAGGCCGTCAAGAAAGTGGAAGACGAACTGCGCGGACTCACCGACGAACAGCTGAAGAACGCCCAGGCATACAGCCACCTCACCGAGGAAATCAACACCGACACCGCCGCCATGCAGCGCAACATCACCACCGAGCAGGAAGCCACCCGCGAGGCCGACCGACTGCGCTCCGGCAGCATCGACAAGATGGAGCAGGCACTGGCCCGCCTCCGTGAGTCGAACCGCAAGCTCGACCCCACCATCGACAAGGAAGAGTGGGAGCGCGGCGAACGCGCCATCGGCCAGCTCACCCTCCGCCTCGAAGA
>Ga0247610_10000681_pt1 | contig 46420 bp, 27 predicted proteins | sample 174DNAGHGhighgp2_FD_193483 | JGI IMG/M metagenome (GOLD analysis project Ga0247610, IMG submission 193483) | Sheep rumen microbial communities from Palmerston North, Manawatu-Wanganui, New Zealand - 1742 DNA GHGhigh gp2 | ecosystem: Host-associated > Mammals > Digestive system > Stomach > Rumen...
GACGCCTGCCGTGGATCCTGCTGCCTCAGCCGGGGCGATATCGACAGCCATCAGTCCGCCCAGGAAACAGATGAGCACACCTATACTCAGACCGAAGAAAATAACTATGATACAGTCTGCCCAATAGTAACCTGCCGGCACAAAGAGGAACGCTGCCAGCGAAAGGAGATTGATTGCCGATGTGAGGAACGCCATGAGCGTGCGGTCACCGCCAAAAACCTTGTCGGACACCAAGCCGGAACCAACCGTACCGATAATACCACAAGCCGAACTCAGCGTGAGCAGGAAAGAGGCACTCTCTACCGAGTAGCCTTTCTCGGTCTGGAAGTAGAATATACCCCAACTGGTGAACGCATACCGCGCTACGTACATGAAAGCAGACGCCAAAGCCAGCACCCAGATGATAGGCATCTTCAGTACCTCCAGTTGCTTGGAGCCTGTCTCCTTGAGGCGTTCCTTGGCACTTGCAGGCTTCTGTTCATCGGACTGGAACGGACGCAACAGAGCGAAGATCAGTATTACACCAATCAAGCCCATACCTGCAGCACCGAGGAATCCTGCCTGCCAGCCGAGTGCACCAACAATCAGAGCGGTTACGTAGAATGTGATGGCTTCGCCCAAATTGTGCGAGAGCGACCAGTAGCCGTACTTGGTGCCGAAACCGTCGTTGCCGAACCAACGCTTGAGGGAGATGATCGAACACGGCGCACCAACGGATTGAAACCAGCCGTTGATAGCCCACAAAATGACGAACACGATGAACGGCACTTTCAGAGCCAGTACAGCATTGACTATGGCGCAGATCAGCAGACCTGCCGACATAAAATACCGCACATTGATGTGGTCAGCCAGAAAGCCGTTGAACAACTTGCCTACGGCGTACCCGAAAAACAACGCCGAACCTATGATACCCAGTTCGGACTCGGTAAGGAAACCATCGTCGATGATACCTTTCTTAAGAACACTGAGGCTCAAGCGGCATACATAGAACAGACCGTAGCCTATCGTAACCGCCCAAAACACACCTTGACGGGTTCTTTGTTCTTTTGTCATTATTGATAGAATGAATTAATATGTATTACTATAGCACAACGGTTATCGTACGTTACCCAACACGTCATAGCGTATACCATTGCGGATGATGATGAGTTGTCCGTCGATAATGCCCTTGACAGTCTGATTGCGATTGAGCACAGTGGTTGGAACCGCATCTTCGTCCTGCCCGAGTGTGGCGCGCACAGTGAGATCGTCAATAGCCAAAGCATGGTCGTCGCCCGTCTCATCGTTGTCCGTCCAACGGAGCAGAATGACTTCGCCGGGCTTGATATTCACCTTCAGTGTAGCGCTGACGGATGCCTGATTGGCTACATCCTCGCCGTTGACCTCAACGCGCGCCTGCACATCGGCATCAGCCCTGAGTGTGGAAGGCGTGATGAAATCAAGATCGGCAAACGTCCGTGTGCGGATATCGCCCAGATACTTCTTGCGGTCGCGCAAGTCGCGCAAGTTGTTCTGCGATGTGAGCACCACGTATCCGAACTGCAATGTATCTACCTGTGTGGCAGAACTGCCCAGACGCCAAACTTTGCCCAGATAGGTTATATCCAGCGCGGAAATATTCTTGCCGGTGTTGTTCTCGATGAGCACGCCGTACTGAATACATCTATTGGAAGCGTCGTTGAACGATCCGAGCGAGCGTTCGGTGGAGTTCTTCGATTTGACGGCAGGATTGCCGTTGCCGAAATTGTACAAGCCGGAGCCGGTGTGCGACCCGTTGCCGATGCGGAAGTAATTGAATGTATCCCATTTAGGCGTACTGATTCCGTCGGGCAGCACATTGCCGGACGTACAGGCGTACCAGCCTTCGGGATAGTGCCCTTGCACAAACGTGCCTTTGGCGAGCGATGCGCTGTGCTGGTTGGGGTATTCAATCAGGTTGAACGGCTGCTCGTAGGTCCATATTCCGTCTGCATCTTGGGCAAAGGTGGCAACCATCATGTTCTTGAGCACCGGTTCGGTGGACGTGTTGCCAAAGCGGTCAACAAACTCCACCACAAACTCTGCATCCGGATCTTCGGGTTCGTAATAGAACAAGTGGTTGGTAGCTCCCGCTCCCGGGTTCTTGCTGGCTATGGTACCTCCATCGCTGCCCGGGTAGTTCGGACGCTTGTCGCCCTCCTCGAGCATGACGTCGTAGATCTTCGGGTCTATGCCTGTGAACTGGCGCATCACGTGCTTGACACCATTCTCGTAGATGCTGACGGTGCTCTTGCTGTCGTAGCCCCACACGTTGGCCAGTACGCAGTTCGACTTGCTGTTACCGGCGTCAATGCTGCCAACGGGGAACGTGCGGATCTGGTATTCCTTCGGATAACCTGTACCCTTGTAGAACCAATTGGTGAATCCCTTTGCTCCGTTTGCCTCGTACACCTGATAGCCGTTAGGCGAGCCGTCGGAGCACCAGTGGCTGCACCAGAATGCACCTTCAGCCGCGGCTATGGTGTGCTCGATGAGCCGTGCCGAGTGCTCGGATACAATGTTTGTATGCGTGTGACCGGACAACAGGTGCTGAATTACCGCACCTTTGTTCATCCAGGATTTGAGGTTAGTCAGCACGCCGGTCATGCTGCGCGAAGGGATATGGAACGATACAACGACAGGTGTGCCGTTCGGCACAATCGCCAAATCCTGCTGCAACCAACTCTGCTGTTCGGCAGTCAGACCGCAGTTGTAATCCTTGCTGCCGTTATGACCGGTGTACAGTACGTTGTCCAATACGACATAGTGGATAGCGCCGATGTTGAAGGAGTAGTATGTCGGTCCGAACACCTTCGTAAACTTGTCGTCGGCTATGGAGTCCTGCTGTGCTTCCGATTCTTGCCCGGCAGCCTGGCAGTTGTGGTCGTGGTTGCCGATAGTCATGAACGAGGGAAAGCCCATTTCCTCGAAGTATTTCTTCTGCAAGGTGTGAGCATCGTACCAGTCCCACACTATGTCGCCCACGCACAGACCATAGAACTTTGTGCCGGCGGGATAGGTCTCCTTGAAGCGCAGAACGTCCTCCACCGTTTCTGCACGGAAGCGGTGGTCGTCGTACCCGTTGAGCACCTGCGGGTCGCCGAACACGAGCAACACGTGTGATGAGTCAGCACGTCCGCCGTCCTCCTGGCGATGCAGAGTGAAGTCGTAGGTGTCGCTACCGTTCACACGCCGATAGATGAGTGGCGAGCCTGTGTCGTCCAGCGGAATATCGTAGCCCGAAGGGACGGTGACAAACACGAACTCAGCGTTGTCGCGCAGGGGCATCTCGTATGCACCGTTCTGATCGGTGAGCACCACAGATACGCCATCGCTAACCTCTACGCCTGCCAGAGGCAGAAATGTGTCGCTCTGTACTTTGCCGGTGAGGATGCCCGATGCATAAACTGCACCGAGCACCATCGTGGCAGACAGTAGAGCAATCAGTCGGTTGTTCATAGAATCATTATTTAACAATGATGTTGGTTACGTTGCGCTTGTTACCGCTGCGTACCTCAACCATGTATTGTCCGTGAGGCAGATATCCGCCTACGGTGATAACTGCAACATTGTCGTGCGAGAATACCATTCGTCCGTCGATAGTGTACATATTCACCGTGTACCGTGCCTCGCTGCAGTTGATGTACAGGTTGTCGGAGCAAAGTGTCGGATAAACGTTGGCGGAGAGTTTGGTAGTCTCTACAGCATCGTCAAGAGACTTGACTGTGATAGCCATATAACGGCAGCTGCGCGGGTTAGAGCGGATAGATTGCTTGGTATCCTTGTCGTACTCGTAGTAAGTGATGTCACCCGGCAGACCTACACTATCAATAGCCAGGACGCCTGCGTAGCGGGGCACATCGGTGTCGAACGTGCCGCTGATGTTCTCGCCGTCGAAGGTTACGTCACCTGATTGCCCAAGCGAGAACATACGTACCTTGCCTTGGGCATTGGCCAGACTGACAGAGGCGCTATAGGCTTCCCCAACCGTAAAGTATGGCAGGCGGTTCGGATTGATCTCAGGCATTGCATACTTCACCAGCATCGAAGACGCGAATATGCCCTTGTAATCCTTGCTGTAGTTAGCCGAGCCACCGTTGTTCTCGGGGCAGAAGACGTTCAGCAGGGTGTAGTTGCCCTTGCGACTTGCCCAGTTGGCAGGAGCGTAGAGGTCGGTCCAGGAGTCGAAGATGTTGTCAGGGCAGGTGTACGGCACATTGTCGCGCACATTGATTTGCGAAAGCATGTACAGGCTCTTTTTGTCCGGGCTGAGTGCTACGTCTATACCATCCTCGTACTGCGGTCCTCCCGGACGGATAGCGTTCGCCAGTTTGCCGTCGCGCGTGAGGGTGATGAGGTAGCAGTCGTGACCGCCGTTGGTATTGTGCTGAATCCACTGGTTGTCCACAGCTTCCACACCGGAGTTCTTGCCTGCAGGCAGGGTACGAACCTCCTCATCCATACGGCTGCCGCCGTAACGACCAGTCATCATACCTGCAGCGTACCACACACCTTCGTCGGTGCAACGCAGAGAGTAGCAAACAGCATCCGAGCCGCTGTCGCCATTGCTGTAACCCCAGTCGTAGAACCACTTAAAGTCACCGTTGAGGCTGAATGAGAAGAATGCCGTGTGTGCATACGCTGCACTGAAGGGATAACCGTTGTTGAACACGTCAGCCATGTCATCCAGACGCAGGTCGCCGCTGTGGTGATTGATAGCCATAGCCACCTCACCGGCAGGGCTGACAGCTATGCCTGCTGCGTCATCGCTCTCGGCACCGTCGATTACGTGATACCACAACTCGTCGCCGTTAGCGTTCATGGCAATCATGAATGCATTGCTTGCTGTGGCTGCAACGGTCTCACCCTTGATGGTGGTGGAGCCGGTGACTGAACCTGCGATATACATGTTGTCGTTGGCATCAACGGCAATGTACGGACGTCCGAAGACTGATGATCCCTGATCGTCGCGGAACAGGTGCCAAACGGGTGCTCCGTCCTTGGTATATTTGGCGATAAAGAGTTGTGCTGTGTTCTGGAAGTCGCCTTCGGCATCACCGCCCTCAACGAAAGTTGCATCGCCGTCGAGCACACCGGTAACAATGATGTTGTCCTTGGAGTCAACAACTACGCCGCCTGCTTTGGCGCCGAGTGCAGGAATCTGCATGGCTGTAACAGCATCGCCATTGGCAGTAAGCTTGAGCACGTAGATAGCAGCTTCGCCCATGTTCGAGTCGTCCAGAGCCATAACATTGCTACCTACCTTTATCGAGCTGGTGAATGCACCGACCGCAATGAGATTGCCTTCGCTATCGATAGTCAGGTCGGCTATGTTGGCACTACCGGTGTTGACGAGCGAGTAGGTCCAAAGAACGACCTTGGCAGGGCTCAACTTGACAATCACAGCATCGCCTTTGTCAGCCGAGCTGTTGCTGTTCAGTGTCTTGGATTCAACGGCAACCTTGTCGCCGCCGAAGAGAGCTGCTACGTAGATGTTGCCCTCGTTGTCAACTACCATACGTTGCGGGTCGATCTGGCTGCCGCTAACGTTGGAGCCCCAATAGGAGTACCACTCCATACTGCGCTGTGCAAATGCAGCAACGCTCAAGCATAACAGGATGCTTACGAAGATAGATTTTCTCATGATGATTTGGTTTTTAGAGTTATTGTTGTTAATTTATGTGTCGTGATGTCGTGATGCCGAGATTTCGAGATTACGAGAAGCGGTTAGTAGCCGGGATTCTGACCCAGTCCGGGGTTGAGGAAGACCTCGTCGTACGGGATAGGCAGCAGTGCCTCGTAGGCACGGAAGTTGATGTACTTGCCTCCGGCGTTCGGCTCGTCGATGCTATGCATATATTTCTCCAGATCAGCCGGATCGGGGTAGAGTCGCATGAGATCGAACCAGCGCTGGTTCTCGAAGCAGAGTTCAACGCGGCGCTCGTGGAAGATAGCGTCCCGTAGTGTGGGATAGGCGGCTGCGTAGGCTGCGTTGCCCATCGAGGTGGTGTAATCGAGTACGGTGGAGTTCGGACGCTGACGCACCTTGTCAAGGTAGGCGATAGCCTTGGCTGAACTGTTGCCCTCCACGCGCTCATAGGCTTCGGCAAGCATCAGATAGACGTCAGCAAAACGCAGCTCGAACCACAGGTTACCTCCGTAGCCTGAGGGCGAACTCAGATCCACATACTTTTTGGTATAATAGGTACCATCGGTATATTTGCGTAAGGCTGTGGCTACACGGCGGTCGGTGGAGGGGAAACCGTTGTTGTTCTTATCCTCAAACTCGTTGTACAAGTTCGCCTGCCCGATGTTCCATCCGCGCCCAACGGCGGCAGAAGTCAGATCTTTGGCTCCCAGCGGCTGGAAGTACGTGGCGAAGTTGGAGTGCTCAGCCTCGTTGGCGATATACATGATCGGGAAGATCACCTCGGGATCATTCTGCCCTGTGATAGCAAACAGTTTGCTGTACGCCAGGCCGAGATCGCCGTAACTGCTGAGTGTTACCGCTTTCTCCAGATAGGTGATGGCATTGCTGTACGCCTCCGGATGGTTCAGCGTGGCGGCATACTGCAGGTACACGCGTCCGAGCAGTGCGCTGGCGGCAGTGCGTGAAGCGCGTCCGAAGGTTTCGCCTGCACATACGTTAGGCAGCACCTCGCTGTCAGCGATGGTCTTCAGGTCGCCAATGATGAACTGATAGACGTCCTCCTGCGGAGCACGGGTGACCGCTGCTGCCTCTTTGCCGTTGGAGATGGAGTGCCGCATGATGGTCACCGGTCCCCACAAGCGCACCAGATAGAAATGGCTCAGCGCCCTGAGGAACGTTGCCTCACCGCGAATACGCCGGCGCTCGGCATCGGTCATCTGTACGGCATCCACATGCTCCAGCACCAGGTTGGCGCGGTGGATACAGAAGTACAGGTTGTTGTAAATCTCCGCTACAATTGTATTGCTGCTGCTGACCGTGTGGTTGACAAAGTTGTAGTACAAGCCGCCTGACGAGCCGACATCGTTGGTTGTGGCGTTGTCGGACTTCATCTCGGTGACAAAGAACATCTTGTCGAACGCACCTCGCAGCGAGGCGTAACTTGCCGACAGCAGTCCATTCATATCCGCCGAGTCGCGATAGAACTTGGTGTCATCAAAGGCGTCAGGATCCTTCAGATCAAGAAAACTGTTGTCTTTGCACCCCGTAGCGTAAAGGGCTAACACTGCTAAAAGTAGTATATAAATCCGTTTCATACGTTGCTAAAATGATTAAATGGTTCAATAAAGCAATAAATGTACAAATGGTAAATATCGAAATAGTAAATCAGAATGTCAGTTTCACACCGCCGCTGAACGTACGTGCGAGCGGGTAGGTACCGAAGTCCAGACCCGGTGCAGTGTTGGAAGCGTTGTAATCCACGTCAGGGTTATAACCCGTATATTTGGTAGCCGTAAAGACGTTGTCAACCGAGAAGTACAGGTAGAACTTGTCGAGATGCATTGCCTTGAAAGCCTTGTTGTCAGGGATCGTATAACCCAGAGTAAGATTAGTCATTCTAAGGAACGAGGCGTCCTCTACGAAATAGGTCGAGAATTTTGTATTCAGGTTCTTCTGGCTGCGGTTGGCGCGGAACATCATATCATCTGTTATTTCGTATGGCTTCGTATATTCGCCGCGGTAGCGGTTGAGTGCAACAGACATGGCGTTGACGCCACCCTCGTTGTTACAGATGTAGTAACGCGAGAAGTTGATCACCTTGTTGCCATATTGTCCGTCGAACGAAGCGGTAAGTGACAGACCTTTCCACGAGAGTGTAGTATTGAAGCCATAGGAGAACTTCGGGTAGTTGTCGCCAATGATGTCGCGGTCGTCCTCGGTGATTTTGCCGTCGCCGTTCACGTCGCGCCACTTGACGTCACCTACATATACATTGGCGTAATCAGCCACCGGCGGACCGACCAGTGTATAGCCCTCCTCGCCCTGGTGCTTGGCATCCTCGCGGATGTTAGCGAGGTCGTCCAGCGTGATCAGTCCTTCGCTCACCATGCCATAGAACGAGCCGATAGGTGCGCCGTTGCGGGTGATATGTGTGATCTGCTGGCGCTGACCTTTGATGAGAATGTCGTCCTCCAGACCATTCACTACGTTGCGGTTGACGGATACGTTCAGACCCAGGTTCCAACGGAAGTCACCTACGCGAACGAGGTTGGCGTCCGCCTGCAGATCAAAGCCCTGGTTGATCACTTCGCCGTTCTTCAGGTTTGTCCACATACTGGTTGCGCCCAAGATGGCTGAGGTTGTGTTCTGGTAGAGCAGGTCGGTTGTGCGGCTATAGTAGTAGTTAGCCGACAGGGTCAGACGTCCTGAGGCGAAGGTCATGTCCGTACCTACGTTCACCTGCGAGGTGCGCTCCCAGCCGAGGTTCTTATCCACTGTGGTGGGATAATAGGTGATCACTGTGCCTGCAGGGTCGCCGAACACGTATGAGCCGGTCTTGATGGTAGCTATGTGGCGGTAGTTGCTGATGTTGTTGTTACCCGACACACCCCACGAGGCGCGGAGCTTGGCGGTGTAGTAGTCCTGTATGCCTTCCGCCCAAGGCTCGTTGGTGATGTTCCAGCCGGCGCTGACTGATGGGAAGAAGCCCCAGCGGTTGTCCGCACCGAATCGTGAGCAACCGTCACCGCGGATGGTCAGCGACAGGGTGTAGCGGTGATCGTAGGTGTACATTGCGCGGGCGAAGGCTGACATCAGCGACCAGGCAATCTTGTCGGTGTTGGCACGTGTACCGTTCTCGTCGGTCTCGGTAGGTTGTGCGGCACTGAGTTCGGTTATACGGTCGTCGATCAGTGCACCGGAAACGGAGTAGGCGTCGAAGTTGTTGTAGTTCTTCTTTTGCATGGAGTAACCTGCAACGGCGCTTATGGTGTGCTTGTCGGCAAACGTCTTGTCGTAGTTGACGGTAGCCTCGAGCAGCCAATCGGTGTTGAAGTCGCGATAGTCCTTGGCTATGACCTGCTCGTTGGTAATGTCGCCAGGAGCGTAGTTGCTCTGCCCGAGCCATGACGGGCGGTAGAGGTTATAGATCTGGTCGGCGATCTGAACACCCATGTTCAGTTTGGCAAACAGACCGTCGTAAAGTTTGTAGCGCAGGTTGGCGTTGATAGAGGCGCGCATCTTGGTGTAATACTCCTGTCGTCCGTTAGCCAGGGCGATAGGGTTCTCGCCGCCGAAGCACTGATAGGTGTTGGCACCGTTGCGGTAGCTCCAGCCTACGGCGTACGATCCGTCTTCGTTGTAGGCAGGGTAGGTAGGGGGCATACCCAGGGCGTTGAGAATAATGCCGTCGTTGAATGCCAGACCGTCGGTACGCACAACGCGCTCCTTGACGTAATACATGTTGCTGTTCACGCCGATGGAGAAGCGGTCGGTAACATCAATATCCATGTTCAGTCGGGTTGTCAGGCGCTTGTGGTTGCTGGGGCTGACTATACCGTTCTGATCCAGATAGCCGACGGAGAACATGTATTTGAACTTATCCTTGCCACCGCTTACGGAGAAGTTAACCTTGTGCATCGGAGCGTTGGTAAAGAGCAGATCCTGCCAATCGGTATCGTAGGGCGTATCCATTACATCCGGGCAGAGCAGCATAGACGCCGAGCCGCCGTTGGCTGTACGTGTGGCGTTGTTGTCCTCGCGTGAGTGCTGCCAGTTGATAGCATCATCAGTGCCGTAGATGGAGGGGTTGTTACGCAGGTGGTCGAAGTAGGCATTGTTGTAGCCGTCCTGATGGAGCTGGCGGAACTCGGCAGCGTTCATCATCTGAATCTTCTTCTGCACCTGTTGCATGGAGAACTGATAATCGACCTGTACGCGCGGTTTGCCGGCTGCACCGCGTTTGGTGGTGATCAGGATCACACCACCGCCTGCACGCGAACCGTAGATGGCTGCCGAAGCTGCGTCCTTGAGTACCTCGATCGACTCAACATCCGAGGGGTTGATAAACACGTCTTTGGAAGCAGGGAAACCGTCCACTACATACAACGGCTCCACACCGCCATATACGGAGTTCACACCGCGGATATGAATGGTTGTACCCGAACCCGGCGCACCGCTGGTCTGCTTGATTTCCACACCCGGTGTATGACCGATCAGTGCCTGCTCCAGGGTCGAGGACGACATGTTCATCTCGTCGGTTTTGACTGAGGCTATCGCGCCTGTCATGTCGCTCTTGCGCACCGTGCCGTAACCGATAACCACGACGTCCTCAAGCACCTCGCTGTCTTCGGCGAGGATGATCTTTAGCGGTGAGGCGTCGCGTACAACGATGGTTTGCGACTTGTAGCCTACGTACGACACATTGAGTTTGTCGCCTTGGTTGACGGAGAGTTGGAAGTTGCCGTCAAAATCCGTAACCGTGCCATGGGTGGTGCCTGCCACTATAACGGATGCACCGATTACCGGTTCGCCCTTGTCGTCGATCACCGTACCGCGCACATCTGTTTGTGCAAACAATGCCACACTCCATAGCATCAACAATACTGTGTAAATACTACGTTTCATCTGATATCAATTTTCAAATGTAACTTTCCGTTTTTCTCAACTGTTACAGTCCACCTCCGGGGGTACTGCCTGTGGTACCACCGCTTACTACGTCGCCGCCTACTTGTTGCGGGCCGCTGACACAAATGAGTTGAACTGAACTGCACAACTGTATGCAGGTTGTGGGGATTGTATATGTTCTTTTGTCGGTATTCATGATTGTATTATTTAAAATCGTTCCGTTCGATCGGGGGATTATCGGGGGATTGTCGATGTTTTATCGTTGTTTGGTTGAACCTTTTTCGCCATATCGGACTTATTTCTTCCGTCCGAGAACATCGTAGCGTTGCCCCTCGCGGATGATAATGAGTTGTCCGTTCTCTATCAGCTTGCTGCTGACCGCTGATTGCTGATTGCTGACAACTCCCGTTGCTGCGTCTGTCTGATTGGTTACGAAGCGCGTGTGGCGTATAGGTGCTCCGGCTGCTGCCTCGCTGATCTTGAAGTACGCGCGGAAACCATTCAGACTACCGTTCTCTGACGGATAGAACAGGTTGTTGCCTTCGCCGTCAGGCGTGCCAACGAACAGGGTCGAGTAGTCGTTGGCTTTCAGCGGTGTCGGGCTGTAGATGCCTTGCAGAGTCACACTACCAAACGTAACAGGTAAAGCTATACTACTTATCTGTTTACTAGAATATGTGCCCGAAATATCTTTGTTTGAAGTCGGCTTAACCAGATAAGGCTTTCCTGCTTGGAGTTCGTCGCCATCTAATGCCGAGAATCCGATGGTCAACACATCGCCGTCTATCGAAGCGGAAGTCATCTCCTGTACATCAGCATCATCCAGATCATCGGCTTTGCTGATTGCGAACGGCAAGCAGATGGTGTTATATACATTGGCAAACATTGCAGAACGAGTGATTGTTACGTTGCATGTCTCGCCGCCATTACTGCGAATCCAACCGCTGTTGTCGGTGTTCTCAGCCAAGGTCTTCGTGCCGGCATAACTCGTCCAGGAGATATTGTCAATCACAAAACGTGCCTTATTGCCTGATGTGTATTCACCAGAAATAGTAGAGTGGTTCTCAAATCGGATGGTAAAGTTGTCAGGCTCGTTGATGTCATTGATCGTTATAGAGGCAAATTCAGCCATCTTGGTCTTGGTAAGATCTGCATCGCCTAAGCGTTTTACTTCTCTGCCATTGATGAAAATGCGTATATCCCAATTACTTATATCGGGCTCGTTATCTACAATGTTCCAATTGAATGTCATCGAAGCCACGCCTCCAGATAAAGTGCCACTCTGGAGGTAAGCTGGTCCTTCTTCGTTGGTGCGTGGCGCACGGATAATAGCAACATAAGGATCGAAGTTGCTTTGCTTAATTCCGCCCAACCAAGTGAACCAGGAACACATATCTTCTTCAGCAGATTCTTCTGCCGAAACGGCATACGTGTGTGATGTTTCATTTAGACTGAATGTTTCGCATTTGGCAGGAACGACCTCTACTTCATAAGTTGTTGTTACATATTCGCTAACCGACCAAGCAAATTTTGCTGTGATGGTAGTCGTGCCGCTTGCTTCGGCTTTCACTTGCCCGCTGCTGTTAACCGTGGCTACAGCCTCGTTTGATGAAGTATATGACAATGTACCGATTTCACCGGCTGTGTTATTGATAATCTCGCGCGTATACGTGTTACCGATGCGCATAGTATGTCTCGATTTGTCAGTGTATAGTAAATAGGGAGTGATAGTAATCGGACCAATGATAAGTTTTCCTCCTGCTCTTGAGCCATCACTTGTCGAGCCATTGCGAATGGTAAGTTTGGAGTCGGTTCTCTTAATTGCCAGTTCTTTGGAGTACGATTGATCGGTGTTGACATAACTGTCGGCGCCAACAAATGTTAGCTCATCAAGCTGAGTACCGCTGTTCTTACGAATTTGCATCGCAAACTGATAACCTTTTTGAGCAGGGTCATATTGACGCCAATCAAAACTAACGCGCTTTATGCCTCCTTCCGTTGTTGTTTCCAAGTATGTTTCATTGCCAGAAGCTTCCGGGCTGAGCCAGAATCCCCGAACTCCACTTTTCAACGTATCAGTAGTCTTACTCCTTGCATTACGGTAGTGCCATGTAAAGTTATTTCCATCAAATGACGTTCGACTTGTTGAAACACCGCTTGTTGGTGCATTGCTGAAATCCTCGGTAATAACATCTTCGTAGTACAATGTATATGTAGTAGTGACACCTTCCCAACTGGCGGTGATGATTGTTATACCGGGAGCGACAAGCGTAACTTCTCCCGTAGTTTCGTTTATTGTCGCGACAGCGGTGTTCGACGAAATATAGTTGACTTCACCCTCTGTATTATTAATAAGGTCAGTGTTGGTGAACGTCCCACTATAGCGGCTATCCAATCTTACTTCCTTGGTTGTATAAAGCAGATATGGGGTGATTTGAATATCACCAACCATAATGCGGCAAATACCTTTTGAAGTAAGATCCTCTGTGACAGTAGAAATGTTCTCGACAGATAGTTGGGCATTCGTCTTGTTGTTGAAAGCATATGAATATGTCTCATGAGAAGCAGAAACACCATTTCCTATCTTCATTGCGTCTTTTGCAAATGTAGGAGTGCTGTTCTCTATGTCCCCGGCAGTAACTTTCAGTTGCAGCACGCGACCGCTAGTATTCTCACTGCCATATCTTGCATATTTGAATGAAACGGCTTTAATGCCGCCCTCCCAGTTTACTGTAGAAACTTTACCGGAACCAGTGTTATTGATAGGCATCCAAATAGCTTGCTTCTGTTCAGCCGTGTGTATGGTATCTTGCTTACGACGAGCTGTTAAGATAGCATTCCACGTACATAAGTCGCCTGTCCAAGTATAGTTGCCGGTAGCAACATTGCCAATTGTGCTGAAACTCTCCGTTAAACTTACATCCGTTGCCCATAGGCTTGCGGAGAGCAGACAAGCTAAAATGAGTAAAAATTGCTTTTTCATGATATAAAAGTTTTGGTGTTAATTCGCTTTTTTCTTTCGGAACGTTTCGCTGATGCAAGGCTGCGAAATACGTGCCGAGGATAGGATGTACGTGCACAAATATGTGCAAAAGTATTCTTAAGGTGTGTTTCTCTGTGCATGCGTGGTGTAGTGCGCTACTACGTGCGCCGTATATGCTCTGTGAGCGCATAGGTGCGCTCCCGCGCGTGCGTTCCGAATACAAAGTTACAAAAATATCCTCAATTACGCAAATCTATGTACAAAAAAAATAATAATATAGGGCAAAAATCTGCAAAAATTTGCAAAATTCAACAAAAATTGTATATTTCCATCAGAAAAAATCAACAAATTATGGCAAGAGTGAAATATAAGGAAGGTCAGCCGATTCAATCATGGCACAGAAACTACGCGGGCATTACCTATCATTGCGAAAGAGAGGCAACGAAAGGCGGCGTGTCAACACGACACGCCGCCTTTGTAGTGCTCAGCCAAACTTGGCTGAATCAGACAGGATTAGCGGATCAGTTCGCCTTGAGCGTTGTACGATACGCCGTTGACGGTAATGACGAGTTGTCCGTCGATGATCTGCTTGCTGATGGAGCGAGCGGCGTTAGTTGCGTCGATACCCGTGCCAACCGGGAAAGTGATGGCAAGCTGGTCGGTAGCGTAGGTCCATGTGAACAGATAGGTGCCATCGCAGTCGGCAACGAGCGTCATATCCGATCCGTTGGAGTCAATAACATAGCTGTTGTTGGCACGCGTGAACACTTGCTCAGCGCCTCGCCAGCTTGTAGCAACGATCACCTTGAAGTTATACTCTCCGGCGGTAAGCTCCTTGGTGATGGTAGCCGTCAGTTTGTCTTCTGCAGGAGTGAAGGCGTCGTTCTGAACCCAGTTGTTGAATGCGCCTGCAAGATCAACCTCGGGGAGGATAACAAGTTCCTGCTTGAGGTTAGCTACAGCACCTGTCTCAGGTTTGGACGGATCGTAGGTGAAGGTAACGTCGTAGATACCCGCCTTGTCGATAGTCAGAACCGAGTTGTCAGCAGCTTCGCCGTTGTTCCAGCGGTGGTCGATAACCACCTTGTACTCGTAGCTACCCTTAGCCAGTTCGATATCCGCCAGCTGGTAGGTGTATTTGCCGTCGTTCTGCTTAACCATGTTGAAGTCGCCGGTCGGATCCCAGTTAACGCCGAACAGTGCGGGCGAGCCTGCCAGCGAGTAGATATGCTCCTCGGGCGTGTCGTCGGCGGGATAGGTAACGGTGAGCGTGTTGGTCTCGTAGGTCCAAGTGAAGGTATAATCGCCACTGTGGTCGGCATCGAGAGTCATATCCTGACCATCTACAGAAACGGTAGTAGAGTTGTTTTCGCGCGTGATGGTCTGTCCCTCGCCGAGCCATGCTCCGCTCACCACAATCTTGAACTTCCAGCTGCCTAATGCGAGATTCTTGGTGATAGAAGCTGTCAGTTGGTCGTCGGCAGGAGTGAAACTTTCCTGACCCCAATTGTTGAATCCACCAGCGAGTGCCACGGTAGGCAGAACAACAATCTCCTGCTTGAGTACGGCGGTAGCGCCTGTCTCGGGTTTGGAGGGATCGTAGGTGAAAGTAACGTCGTAGATACCCGACTTGTCGATGTTCAGGGTTGAGTTGGCTTGTGCTTCGCCGTTGTCCCACTTGTGGTCGATAACTACCTTGTAGTCGTAAGTGCCCTTGGCAAGTTCGACATTCTCGCGTACGAGTTTGTATGTGCCGTCGTTCTGGAGAGCCATCTCGGCATTTGTGTCGTCGGCTTTCCAGTTAACACCCATCAGCGCCTCCGCACCGGCAACAGAGTAGATATGTTCGGGAGCGGGTGCTTCGTAGCCTTCCCACTCCAGGTCGTTGATAACAATACGTCCTTTATTGCTTGTTCCGTCATACGGAGTTTCGTTGACAATCTCAATTGTAAATTCACCTGCAATCTTCAGATCTTTCACTTCGAAAAGATATGGTTTAGCAGGAGCAGGATTTGTGCCATCATTATCAATAACGCCAACCGTCTCACCATTTATCTTTACAAGAACGTTGTACTTGATAGATTCAGCACCACCTTGATTCCAATTGAATGCGAGACGACTTATACCACCTGCAATTTTATCTGACTTTGCATATCCATAATCATATTCACTTTCCGTGGAATAGCGAGCACGAATATACATAGCGCGATTGCCGAATACGGCATCATTAGCGCCGCCTAACCAATAAGTCCATTTAACACCATTATCCAATTCATCTGTGAAAGGAGTTGTGGAGCATGTGTTGGTATTGGCATTCGGATTAACAATGCACGCCAATGATATTTTGTCAAATGTCTCCAACTTCCAGTTAGCAGGAACAACGCGCAAGGTGTAAGAAGCCTCTGCAGCCTTGAAATTCTCAGTTTCTGCAACAGAAGCAGAAATAGTAGTATAACCAACACCAGCAATTGTTACTTTGCCGTCTTGCGCAATAGTGGCGACTTCTGTGTTACTGCTTTCAAAAGAAGGAGTTGCATCAGAACTGTTGGTCAACGCGTTTGTAAATGCTTCATCACCTATTGCTTTGCGAACATTATCTGCTGCAAAAGCGAAAACCGGCGTGGTTTTCTCTCCGGGAGCATATGTTGTCCAACTCAGATCGTCAAATACAAAACGTAGTTTATTGTTTGTTCCGTTGTATGCACTCTCGTTAACAATCTTGATGGTAAAATCACCCGTTGTTTTCAATTGACCTATACCAAACTTCTTTGTAGGAGTGGCTGCTTTTGCGCCGGCAGCTTCAGTCATGCTACCTACCAAAACATTATTGATATAAACCTTTATATTCCAAGTACCGGATTCGTCACCATTACTATTCCAGGTCATCCACAAACTATCAATACCACCGGAAATAGTGCTACTTTCAAAATAAGGATATTTATCTTCTGTCTTTAACTTTGCACGAATTACCGCTGCACATGAACTGAAGTTTCCTACATCGGTACGAAGACCACCGCCTAAAAATGTCCAAGTTGCTTGTGTACACTCGCGTGATGTAACAGCCGTTACATACGTGGCAGTCGTTCCACCTTCTTTAATGGTGAAATTCTCCACCTTAATCTCTGCGAACAGATTCATCGCTGCAAGTAGCAGCGGAAGAAGTAATAGTTTTTTCATGTTTGTGATATTTATAGGGTTAATTGTCATTATTTGCACAGTTGTCCCTGAATGTTGTAGAGTTGTCCGTCACGGCGGATAAGCAGTTGTCCGTCGCGGATGATCTTGCTTGTGCCTGGGTCGGAGTTGCCGGGTTGAAGTGTCTCCACGCCTGTGGTAACAGGGCTCTCGAGTATAGGATATGCGCCGCCCTGCTTGAATGCGTCACCCAGTGCTGTGGCAACGGTGCCATCGGCGAACTGCGCTGCAGTGGCTGCTGTAGCCGTCTGCGTGTTGTCCTGCTGCCCGAATGCCTTGGGCGCACACCCCTCCAGATACCAGCAGTTGGTAGCCGTAACCGAGGTGCCGTTGAACACTGCTGCTATAGCTCCCTGATAGGATGTTACCGTGCCGCCCTCGAACGGTGTCAGTTTGCCGTAACTGTAGCAGTTCTCCAGTTTGATAGTTCGGCTGCTGCTCGTCTTGCCATAGCCGAGTATGCCTCCCATACGTGCACCTTTGTCTTGCTGCAGCGCCATGCTGCACAGGCTGTAGCAGTTGCGTATGACGCAGTTGTAGCCGTAGCCGAGGATACCGGCGTATATACCTTTGTGGCGTACGCGCCAGTTGCCCTGCACGTAGCAGCGTTCGATAACTGAAGCCGGTGCACCGCTCACGTCGGCGTTACGACCGGCAATCAGACCCACCGCACCGGATACGTTGGTGAAGATAGGCATATCCACCGAGCAGTCCTGTATGGTGCTGGACTCGATACATCCGCAGAGGATACTATAGGCTTTGTTCTGTGTGTCGTCTGTTCCGCTGCTCGGGCGGTTGAAGTACGACTCATCCGAACCGACACCGGTGATATGCACGTTGCGGATGGTAGCGTTCTTGATGTATCCGAACAGACCGATGAATGTATATGTGCTCAGCTCGTTGTCCACGGCATAGAGGTTGACATCAGCAATGGTGTAACCTTTACCGTCGAAGGTTCCTGTATATGGTGCTTCTTTGCTTCCGGCAGGTGTCATCCAGCAGTCCTGCTTGGTGTGGTTCATGCTGAAGTTAGCCGTCACTTCGGCATTGATAGCTGTTGAGCCGTTGTTCACCGCCCATGCGAAGCCCTCCATATCCTCGCGGCTGCCGATAGGATAGGTGAGGGTGTTTGCCTCCGCGCCGGTAAGGTTGAGTTGGTAGATCGTCTCGTTGCTACCCATCGCTTCGGATATGACGCGTATGGTGTAGCTGACTGTAGCCCCCTTGGCAGGCGCTGTGAGCGGGAAGTAACCGGGGCGGGCGGGATCTTTCTCAATGTCCGCACCGTAGGCATCGGTGATGTTCAGTTCAGCCTTGCTGTCAACGGGATAGGCGTAGAGTGTAGTCTTCGGGATGAGTGTGTAGTCCACCTGGACGTTGTAGGTGGTCTGGTCGTCGATGAGCGGCACGTTCATGCCATTGACGGATATCCGCTTGAGGTGACTCTCTGTGCCGGGAACGATAGGATCTTCCTCTTCTTCGCCATAATCCTCAGCGAGCGAGGTTACTTCGTAGGGATTGAGCACGGCAGCGTGTGCAGCGTGGCGGCACATATCCGCGCAGTAGGCGGTGATGGTAGATGGTTGCCACTCCACTTCGGTTGCGTTCTTGCCGAACAGCACCTCGTACCAGATGAGTGAGGCTACGTAGCGTCCGTGGTTGTAATGCAGGTGGTAGCCGTCACGGTTCATGCGCTCGCCGATGAAACTGGTGCGCGCGTTCTGAACCGCTGTTCCGCAGGGGATAAGCGCTTTCACCTCCGGGTGGCGCGCCATAACCATCTTGGTGGCAGCAATGATACTGTCGTACATCAGTTGCTGGTTCTTGTTGTAGAGGTTGAACGCGTTGTAGGTAGAGGTGGCGTCGTATGCCCAGGTCATATAGAAGCCGATCTTTACGTTCGGGTTGCTGCAGTGCGCATGCACGTAACTGATCAGGTGTTCCATATACGGCACGTACGACTTGCATATACCTGCACTGTCGTGGTCAGATTGGATAATCACCCAGTCCCAAGGCTCATCCTCCATGGCGATAGTCATGTTAGCGGCGCCTACGCCCGGTGAGGCTTGTACGCCGACGGAGAACTTGCGGTAGTTGTACGGCATTGTATCCGTGCGTGTTGACCACTGGTCATGCTCGCTGAGCACCGTGCCGCCGCGGTACGGGTAACCGAAGATAACCTCGCGACCTTCTGCCTCCAGCAGCGGTTGCATGTGCTGGCCTAACGCGTCAACGGTAAAACTATTGCCAATGCCCAATACGCGCAACGGCTCGGCTTGTATTTTGCTGAAGCCAAATGAAAAAAGGATAACCAATAAGATACAAACGTGTAAATTTTGTTTCATGGTGATAGCGTGTTTTTCAAAGTGTGCACAAAGTTACAAAAAAATAATTATTTATGCAAACTTTTTTGCCAAAATTTGCAAAATTTGTGCAAGTTTGCAGTCGCAGAGCGGGTTAAGGCGTGTGCAAGGGCGTGATTGTCACGCCTTTTCGTTGGTCTGCTCCTGGCGCTTTTCTTCCTTCTCGAACTTGGACAGGCGGTGCTTGAAGAAGATATTGATCATCATGATCGCCAGTGTGCCGAGTATGGCCTCGGCGAACATCCCGAAGCCGCACAAGCCGCCAACGGCGGCGGCACACCAGACGGTAGCGGCGGTAGTCAGACCTTTGACGGAATCGCCGTCCTTGAAGATTATACCTGCACCCAGGAATCCTATACCCGACACGACCTGCGCAATGATTCGCGAGTTGTCGCCGCCGAAGATAGTGGGTGACATCAGTACATACATCGTTGTGCCGATAGCAATGAGTGTGATAGTGCGCGTGCCGACAACCTTGCCGTGCAGTTCGCGCTCAATGCCAATCAGATAACCCAAGATGATAGCCATGCTAATCTTGGAGATTACTCCTATCCAATCGGTCTGGAGGAAGTTTTCGATGAGTTGATCCATGGTAGTTGAGTGTTGAGAGTTGAGTGTTCTTATCTCGGCAAGCCTTGAACGATCGGCTAAAGCCGTATGGAGAGTTGAACGGGATTATTCGCCCCAGTCTGATCGGTCGAGCTGGCGGAACTGGATAGCTTGCAGCAGTTGTGAGGCGTTCAGGGTGTTTGTTACGGGCTGATCGGGATGGATTACTGCGTCGAGATCGGCAATGGTGCGTGCGACCTTGAGTATGCGGTCGTAGGCTCGTGCCGAGAGCCCGTAGAGCTCCATAGCCATGCGCAGTTGCTGCTCGGCTTGAGCGTCCGGCTGGCAGTACTGGCGAACCATCTTCGGCGTCATTTGTGCGTTGCAGTGGATAGTTGTTCCGCTGAATCGTTCGGTCTGAATAGCGCGTGCTTTCACTACACGTTCACGGATAGCGGCTGAGGGTTCACCGTCCGCCTTCTGACGCAGGTCGTTGTAGCTGACAGCATCTATGTGGCACTGGATATCTATACGATCGAGCAGCGGTCCGCTGATCCGGCTCATGTAGCGGTGGCGTTGTGCCGGAGTGCATGTGCAGGGGTGAGCCAGGTCGCCGTAATGTCCGCACGGGCAAGGGTTCATGGCTGCCACAAGCATGAAGTGGGCAGGGTAATCGACTGATAGCTTGTTGCGTGCCACGGTTATATGTCCATCCTCCAGAGGCTGACGCAATACTTCGAGGGCTGTACGTTTGAATTCTGCCAACTCGTCGAGGAAGAGCACGCCGTTGTGCGCCAGACTGACTTCGCCGGGCTGCGGGTTGTTGCCTCCGCCTACCAGGGTGACATCGGTTATAGTGTGGTGCGGCGAGCGGAACGGGCGCTGGACAATGAGCGAAGCCAGACCGTTTCGCTGTTTGCCAGTTTCGCTGTTGGAAGTCAGACCGCTTGCTCTGTTTGATTTGCGGAGCTTGCCGGAAACGGAGTATATCTTGGTGGTCTCCAAGGCTTCGCTCAGAGTCATAGGCGGCAGGATAGTTGGTATTCGCTTTGCCATCATTGATTTGCCTGCACCCGGCGGACCGATCATGATGAAATTGTAGCGATATTTTACGACTGCGTTTTTTTGCATCATTTTAGAGATTAAATACCTGTCTTATAATCATCTAATGTCTTCATTATAGACAGTTAATTTGCTGTAAGGTAAATCTATAACAGCGAAGGCATCATCTATATATCCCATTTTCCTCGACATTGTTTTTATGAAATCTGAATTTGACCAGTCCATGCTAAAAACATCTTCAGCAGAAAGGGCAAACCAATCAATATAATCGTCTACGGCATTCCCCACCGGTTGAAGCATCTCTATCTCATTTCTCCATCCCACTTGACCTTCAATGAGTTTAAGTTTGATCCTATTTGTATCTCGTTTGTCTATGAAAATGTAGGAGACATACGACGATTTATCCGTTCTTTTGATCGTATCTTTTTCTATGCTTATAGCCTCAATGTTTATATTTGACACTACTTCAAGGACTGTAAACTGTCTTGTGGAGTAAACCGGATTTATTTCGTCAATAAGAAGGTGAACGTACCGATACATCTCATCTTTATTCTGCTCTATCCGTGAAATGTCAATACTATTCGCTTTTCTTAATGAAACTTCTTGATGATGTAATTCTTCCAACTGTTGTTTCTTTTTAGCAATCTCTCTGTTGTAAGAATCTCGCTCTCGTTGAATCTCGTTTACTTTCTCATCATATTCTTTCGTTGCAGCATCTAAATTTTCCTTGGAAGGATTCTTGCTAACATTGTTGCGGAAAACTCTACTTTCCGCGTCTATCATTACCTCAAACCCTTGAAGTTTTTCCTCCATTCGTTTGATGGCGGCTTTAAGTTCTTCCTTATCGGTGCGGGCAAGTATCGCTAGTTTTCGTTGCGTGATTTGTTTTACGGCTGTTTTGAGGTAAGCCCAAACTGCGCTATCGAGAAGAACCATTGAATGTGATGTCTTATAATTGCATTTATTGATAACCCCACGACTTGAGGCACATCTATATGAGTGTTTGCATTGACCATCCTTAATCCTATATTCTCCGTTCAAATATTTATAGCAACATGGGCATACAATTAGTTTGGATAGTATGGTGGTGTGTTTGCTACTCTTATCCACGAACATGTCATTGCTTCTCTGGTTCTTTCTTGAATTACGCTTCTCTAACATCTGTTGAACAGTATCAAACAAGGGTTGCTCTATAATTGCAGGATATGCGCATTCATACTGTTCTGCCCAAACATATTTGGGAGCATCTTCTTTTTTATAGTTCCAGAATTCGCGATTCTTCTTTTTGTTTTTTGTCGTCTTGCTTCCGGTGTACGCTCGTTCCTTGAGGCACTTCATTACATTACGCTTCGAATGTAGATATGGGCTCATACCGCGTGCTATACATTCCTGCGTTATGCGTAATACACTCATAGGACGAGGATCGTCTTCGATACCATATGCATACCACTCAAATATTTGTTTTATTTCCTCTTTTTCTGCTTCATTTTCAACATATTTCAACTTCGTCCCCAAATTTCCCACTTCTCTGTTGTAGCCGAATAATCTTTTACCTCCTATGGAGTACCCTTTTTCACGATATGCTTTCAATGCGCGCCTTTTTCTGCTTTTCTTTTCATCCATCTCGAAGCGTGCAATTGATTTATATACATTAAACATAATGTCGGCTTGTAACGTTTTTTCGCCATCTGTTTTCAAAAGATAGAAATCCAAATCTTTTATGATGAGTTGAATTTTGTGCGCATACAGATATTCTTTTACCTCATCCAACACGCTCTCCTCTCTCGCCAAGCGGTTTATCTCAGTAGCAATAATAGTCTTATAGTCCGGATTCTCTTCAAAAAAGGAAAAGATCCGATTCCACCCATCGCGCGCATCTAATTCAAGGAAGCCACTCTCTGCCGTATCTATTTGATAAAACTCGGAATAGCCAATCTCTTTAGCCCATGCCAGCAAATCATTCTGCTGCGGACTAAAGCCATCCTGTAAAACTTGTCCTTGTGTACTAACGCGACTGAGTACAACTGCTTTATTTCCAAATATACCGTTGGCCATCAGATATGTATTAAGAGAATGATTAGTATCTAGTCGCCATGCAAAAATTATGCCACCATTAACATCTTGCTTTTATATTTTCATAAACATTCCTGCTCGTATATTGGTTTACATCCTTATGCATCGGCAACGTTCAATGACATCTTCGCGCGTGCGTGATATAATAAATACCTCAGTGCATCAGGGCAATCACCCCTTTATTAGTTTGAAGTCGATTTGATACCGGCAAAACTCGATATTATTGCAGACCGCTAATGCACGACGAAGACGGGTGTCTGCCTCCAATCCAATGATGAGACCTTTTACTTCTTGTCCCTTCTCAAGGAGTTCTTCTTTTACATATCCCATGTAACGTTGGATTTGTCCGACAACGACATCCGATGCACGTCCCTTCTTCAACTCGATAACAAGAATAGTCTTCTTATCTTTACTGATCGCCAAAATATCAATCGGGCCCGTGTCTGTTTGATATTGCTCTCCTACAAGTTCACCTTCATCTTCGTATATGTCATACTTCTTACCGAGTTCTGTATGTTTCCAATTCTTCATAAGAAAATCCTCCAAATGCTTTTCGAAAGCAAATTCAGATGGATTCTCCACTTCATTACTTGTTGCTATCAACTTAACAGGGGCAACAGCCGTCAGGAACTTTTCAATCTCCTCACTATATGACGAAACGTCACAGCATGTTCCAATCGAGCCAGTCGAATGACGTAGTTCCTCTGTCATCTCTTGACGTGAGATGGTTTTATCATACCATTGAACTTTACGCCGGTGTGGAAGAATCTCTCCGGAAATGTAATAGTAACTACCCGTAATTTCTCCTACATAATATTCCCCTCTCCCATTAGGCGATAGAATAATATCACCAATCTGAAGACCTTTACAGATAGTCCACAATGCTCCGCAACTCAACCCTGCTCCGACTTTCGTTTTGTCAGGGTTGGCTTTCATTAGAACGGGAATATATTTCTTGTTGAACTCACGCCAATTCTCGGGTAGGCTCTTTGACAAGTCTTCATTGATGCCGAAATCTGCACCGATGAATCCTTCTGTTCTGCATTGATCAGCGTACAAGCCTCCCTTGCCTAACATTATTCGGTTATATTGCTTCATTATTGTTACGATTTATAGATTCAATTTTGGCAACTGTGCAACCAGCACGTTTGTTTGGAGAGACAAAGAAATGATAGATTGTAGCAAATCTAATATGTATGTCGGTTTCTTGTGCTCTCGACTCCAATCATTGGGGTTGTTACGTATTCCGCTATTTGCATCTACCGAAATAGCATAACGTTCCATGATCCACTCTATAGCCGATTTCCCATTAACGATATAGTCGTACGCTTCCAAAGGAATATTCTCTATGCGAATATTATTATTGTATAGGATTACCGACTTATCCGGAACAAGATTATTCTTTTCGTCACGAACCTTTGCAAAACGCATCTTCTCTACGGAATAGAAATCATATGATTGTTCTAATAGTTGTTCCCCATCGGGGTCGGCAAACCACATCTTGAGCCGTTCGTTAGATACCGGAGGCTGTGCGATGTATTTGGTTGTGACCTGTTGAGTTGGTTCTACTGCTTCATAGTTCAAGTGTATGTCAGTGAGTTGTTTGCCAATCTTGGAGAACATGATGAAGTCTTCTATTCTCTCAACTATAGGAATACGAGGAAGGGACTTACGTAGATCATCTGCGAAGCGCGTCCGATATTCAGGGGAATGTAGGATGCCATAAACGTAGTAGAATATACGTTCTTTGGTTATTTCTTTGGAATTGGAAAAGCGAGAACGAATTTCCTTCAATATCCAATCGGTAATACCATCTTTCCGTATGTACTTATCCGTGCTACTTTCTGTATCAAACATTGATAGTTGCACTGACTGGTGCTTATTCTCTTCGTACCAATAGAGAGGAAAACATTGATTCTTTTCTATGTAATCAAGTGATGGTATCTTATCTATTATCTGTACACTAAAAGGTTTTGATCCTCCTACACCGCTCAAAGATATGACAATATTCTTATGTTCCGCTGTTGGGAAAATCGTTTTCCATATACCGGGACGCTCTATCAAATCCTTTTGGTAATAAAGATACATCTTGGAATAGGGTCTATATTCGCTTTCAAGAAAAGCATCTCCATCATAATGGATTTGTTTGTTATCCAAAGCCGATTTTTTGAGGTTTACAGTCCAACTAATTTTATTGGAATCAGATGATAATTCCGTTATTCGCCCCGATCCCAAATCGGCGCGCTGCTCATCATAGAAGGCGAGACACCTTTTAACATTATCAGAAATCAGTTTTTTGGAATATCCATATACCCACGCATCACGATTTGTTGCCACGCCAATAGCGTACGTGTTGAAAAACGCCTGTGCTTTTATGTCAAATTTTTTATTTGGTTGTACTTGTATAAGGTTATCGAAGATACCATCACGTTGATTAATCCAATCTGCTTTGTCATTAGGGATGATTGTTGCCCAAGAAATACCGTCGATAGATTTGAAGCCATGAATAATATCCAATTTCTGCTCGCGAGAAAGATAATCACCTATGTCGTAATAGTGGATTGTTGCTTTGCCGGCGTGAGTTGCGGGGTTCTTAACGAGGAAGGTGATTGCTATAGGGGTGCGGGATCCACCTCCGAAAATTTTTCCTCCTTCTTTTCGAGATAATTCTCCACTTGTGCGTTGATTTCCTCTCAAGTTGAAAACATATATTGATGAAAACTCCTTTTCAAGACATTTGCGGAATCCATCTTGAGAGTTACCATCAAGCCATGCCCCGTTAGAAATAAAGGCTATTACTCCACCTTCTTCTTGAGGGATGCGATCAGATGCCCAACGGAAAGCCTTGATATAACTATCATATAATGCTTTCGTCAGATTTGCGTTGGATTGCTTCGCGTAGGTTTCATCCACGCGGCTATCGAGGTGTTCGTATTTTAAGTTTTGTGCATTGTCGTTTTGTGACTTCTGACCTATGGAATAAGGGGGATTTCCGATTATTACACGTATAGGAGTTCCCTTCTGTCTATTGACATTTTCCGAGTTTTCTCGAAAATACTCAGTAAACTTTGCTTCGGTTTGTTTACTCTCTGCTAGCTGGAATGTATCCGTTAGACAAATGTTATCATATGGAATGTACTCATTTGTCTTGTGCAAGTCATGGAATACTGCTTCAATATTTACGTCGGCTATGTAGTATGCGAGTAGAACTATTTCGTTACAATGAATCTCGTTACGATACTTACGCTCTAAATCTTCATCTTTGATTAGACCAGATTGGAGAAGACGAGTGATGAACGTTCCTGTGCCGGTGAACGGATCGAGGATGTGAACATTCTCTTCTGTTAGCGAAGTTCCAAACTCCTTTCGGAGAAGAGAATCTACAGAGTGAATGATGAAATCCACGCACTCAACCGGTGTGTATACTATACCGAGTTGTTCTACCGTTGTAGGGAAAGCACCTTTGAAAAATTTTTCATATAAATTTTTGATAATTGTTTGCTTTCCTTCTAAATTATCTATATCGGAAATATTTCGTTCAACTGACTCGTAGAAATGCCTCAAGACTTCTGTGTCTTTTTCGAAAGCGTCTGCCTGTAGGAGATTCAACATATTCTCCATTGATGACGAAATCGAATTATTCTTGACAAACTCGTAGTTGTGGAATAGAGCATCAAAGACAGGCTTTGTTATCATATGCTGCGCCAGCATCTGTATTGCCTGCGCTTCATCCACATATGGATTGATGTTCTTCCGGAGAGCATCAAGATACTTATTAAACTCAACCTTGTATCTTCCTGTTTGTATTTCTCTTTCTATACGATCAATAAACTTCTGTGCGATGACTCCGACTTCTTTAGCCCAATTCTCCCAATACATCTTATCTCCGACCTTATCAACGAGTTTGGCATATATGACATTCTCGTACTCACCAAAGTCGATTTGTAATTCTTCCGGAAGATTATTATCTGAACACTCTGATTGTCCAACGCCATGTGTTCCAAAGCCAAGTCCTTGTTGACCAATAACAACTTTGTCTTGTTTCTTCTTATTCAAGTTAATCTTGTTCACGTGAGCATTGAACCGATCATCGTGTGAACGGAGTGCGTTTAGAATAGACCATACCGTTTTGAAGTCATTTGCTTTGAGTATAGCATCCGGTTCTGCTCCGTCAGGTATAACAACAGGAATAATAATATAACCATATTTCTTTTCCTCTGCTGTTCCTCTGCGGAAGTTACGCATAACACGTCCGACAGATTGTACAATATCTACCTGCGAGTTCCTTGCCGACAAGAATAGAACAGCATCGAGGGCAGGAACATCTACGCCTTCAGATAGACAGCGTACATTCGTTATAACTCGGCACTCGTTTGGAATTTCAGGTTCCTCTGCAAGCCAACGGAGGGCTTCTGCACGTGTGACGGAGTTCATCGAGCCATCTACGTGTTTTGTTTCAACAGATACTATATGTTCAGGAAGAATCTCACCGGCTTCACTTGTCACGCCTTTCAGATCTTGATAGAATTGAGATATGCGCGGAAGGACTTCTGCAACATTCTTCGAGGTTCCCGGCTTACTTACATTACCAATCGAGGAACAGAATGCTAATGCACGGCGCATAGTTCGTGGATCTATTTCCCACGTACGGCCATCGTCACCCTTAATAATCTTGGATAATCCCGATATAACTCCGATGAGTTTTGATACATCGTCGAAAGAAAGTTCCTTATTCTTGTTGTTTTGGATGGCTCTCTGAATATCTTTAGGTATATCGCTTTCAGAGACGGTCATAACAAACACTTTGTAGTCTGTTAGCAATTGATGTTCCACCGCATATCCGAATCCGACATGGTAATACTCTTTTCCATACCATTGTTCGTTATCCATCGAATACAGAATAAAATCCTTCTCCGTGGCTTGTGCTTTGGTCGTATCAGAGTATATGCGAGGTGTTGCGGTCATATAAAGACGTTTGTTCCCTCGTATATAATCGGCTTCGTGAATCTTCGCAAAATTACTATCTTCCCCTTGTTTTGTTGCACCGGTTGTTCGATGTGCCTCATCGCAAATGATGAAGTCGAAGATGCCGTACTGGTTATTCGTATCCTTTAGTATTTGCTGTTGCGCTTGATATACTGATTCTATCGACTGATATGTTGAAAACACGACTACCAAACCATCATGCTCACGGTAGCGTTTTAGTTGTTTGGATATGTTTTTAGGGTCTGTCGAAGCAGGTAATGCGAGATCTATTGCCGAAAACGTCGGGTCATCATCATCTTGCTTTCTATTACGTGAGGCGGTACTATCGGAACATATACAAATGGCTTTGATTGGCTTATCTGCATCAGATGACCATTCGTTCAAAGTTTGTCCAAGTAATGAGATTGAAGGAACAAGGAACAAGACAAGTCCTTTGTTCTCAAGTAATGTTTCCACGGTTTTAAGAGACGTATATGTCTTGCCCGTTCCGCAAGCCATAATAAGTTTCCCCCTGTCGTTCTGCTCTTCGATGAAATACTTTTGTGCGGCTTCAATGGCTTTAATCTGATGCTCCATTGGTTGCTTTTGGGTGAGACGCGCTGCTTTTCCGGATATTCCATCATATAACTTTTCCCAATCAACTTTTGATTCTGTTAGATCAGCAAGATTGATACGAGTGACTTCGGGGTTTTGATGCTCTATAGCCTGCTGTGCATTAGTGCCCCAATGATTAGTCGTAGAAATCCAAACTCGATGAGCGAAACGAGTGGTCTGAAAAGTTATCGGATCAACAAAACTCTTGGCAGATGTTGAGAGGAAACTATCAACAGCAGGTTTATCTATGGTTGTCGTTTCTGCGTAACACTTGCATTGTATAGCCCAATAATCTCCTGTTTCTGTACGTGCAACGAGATCAATTCCAATATCCTTACCTCCAAAGTCTTTGCGAGAGGGAAAATCCTCCCACATCCAAACGGATTCAAGTTCATTAAAGCGTGGGTCTGTCTTCAGCCACGCACACATAATCTTTTCAAACTTAGTTCCCTTATCTTTCTCCGAATACGAAGAGCGACAATATGCAAGAATATCGTTAAACGTCATAAGATGTTTTTATTTCGTATCTAAAATTTCACAATCAACCCACGCGTGAGTAACTTTACCATCCCTCACATCACACACCAGCTGCGCCGGCACCAACCCGTCATCATATGGTTCTACTCGATAAGTATTCTCAGTATTATTGGTGTTCAACCAACCATTGATGTAGGCTTTATCCGCGCACACTTCCACACATTCCGGAATAAACGTCCCATCCCCATTATCATGGATAGCGGCAGCAAGTTCCCACGGTGTCCCTTTGACAGGAACTCCACAGACACGAGTCCCTTCCGTTCTACACGAAGACAAGAGAAGGATTACTCCGAATAGTATGTACGTAAGTCGTTTCATCTGACCTGCACGCAAACAGCGTGCAAAGATACAAAAAAAATGTCGAATTTACAAATCCTGTCGCCTAAAAGTTCTATATTTTTTTCTTTTGCAAATATTATCAGCCAAACAGGGTACACGACCAGCGCGACAGATGAAGCCCAATAAAAAGTCCCTGTCAGTAAAAATTACCGGCAGGGGATGATAAAGACATGCGATATTTGTATGTAAACTTGGAAGTGATGGGAGCATTTATTTCCAAACTTCTTCTATAAGAATAGAATTTTCAATCCAACTATGTATGTTGTCGAGATCCGTTATGGCTTGAGCTATCTCTTCTTCTGTAATTAAAATAGCCTTGTCGCATTCGGCATTTCCCTGATTCTTACATATTTGCGCAAGTTTTTTGCTCTCTTCTTCTGTTGCTTCGGCAATTGCGTCTATGATAAATCCAAATTCTTTAGTATAGTCTATTTTTTGCCCTTCTTCATACTGTTTATCTATGATTTCCCCCAACAAATATTTCCCTTCTCTTATAGAATCAACCGTTATTAGTCTCATGTCAATATTCAAAGGCACGTAGTAGTGCCCTAATACCATTATTGCACCGCCTCTGGTGTCATCAACTTGTTCGATAGTAACAAAACGTTGCTTCGTATATTTTTTTAGATGTTTTTTATTTTTGCTTTTTGAATTATAAAAAGTCACATGAATGCCCGCACCACAGAGCAGTTCATAGTCATATCTTACATGGAAAAAAGTTCGTGGAATATACCGATATATATCTCCATCAAAAACATTTTCAAAGAAATCACAAAAGTTATTACTACAATTAACAGAAAGAAATCTCTTCCCCTCTTTTGTATGCGAGTCTTTTAGGATTCGAACATAACCATTATGACAACGAGGGCATTTTATGTCAGTGCAACCACTGCTTTTTCTATATTCTCCGAACTCCTGAATAAATGGAGAGGGGTTTTCATTGTCATACAAGACATATGTGCATTTTTTAGCACGGGTAATCGCCACATAGAACAAGCGCCTTTCTTCTGCATAGTCAAACGAATCTGCGCCAGACAAGACGATGCTCAATATGGGGTCATCCTCAATTGTGGAAGGGAAACCTCCATTGTCGCAATTTATGACTATAACATTGTCGGCTTCCAGACCTTTAGCCGAGTGAACGGTAAGATACTTAACGTCGTGTCCTTCTATATGGTGAATGTAATTGGGGTCGTAATCTAATTTGCGTCCCTTTGGGGCAAGAACAGATACACCATTTTTATAGCGCCCCAATACATATATAGACTCATCGACCGGAATTGTCTTTATAATATCCCTGACAACATCTTTAGTCTCAGCGCTCCTATGACCTCTCAATTTTATATCGGTGTCGGAAGATGTTGTCTTAACATCTTTCTTCTTTTGTTCAGGATTGGTAAGAATGAACTTTGATGATGTAGCCAAAAGTGGTTCGCCAAACCGGTGCGTAGTTTCAATCTTGCACTCTGCTGTTGTGCCAAACTTATTGGCAAAATCATAAAACAATGTCATGTCGCTTCCGGAAAAGCGATATATCGACTGCCAATCATCTCCCACGCAGAATAAGCGTGTAAACATCTCACCATCGTTTACTCGTAATGATTTCAGATATGCGTATTTATCCAGCGACATGTCCTGAAACTCATCCACCAATATGTATTTGTAATCGTATGGATTGTTGGCTTTGCAAAGATTTGCGGCCAACAAAAGTGAATCTGTAAAGTCAATCTGATTTCTCTCCTTTAATTCTGCCTGATATTTAGAGTACACCGGCTTAACTAAATACTCAAGTATAAATGCATTGCGCTCGGCATTTTCATCATCAGACTCCCGTTGCTGATTGATGAGATCTTGCAAATCATATTGATTAGCTTTCATGAGGGTGATAAATCCGCTAATCAACAGCTCCAAAGAATCGTCTATGCGTCCATTTACCTCTTGCATTCGCTCGCGTTTCTGCTGCTCGGTTAAAAAGTTAATGGGAACATTATGTTGCCGGAGCAAGTAGATAATATGTGTCTTAATGTCTCCGTCCCCCATAAAATCTGCACTGGTGGTATATATTAGGTCAGTGCCAAATTTATTATGCAGTTCTTTTTTCCACTGCATACCCGCCTTATAATTTGCATTCGCTCTCAAATACCCCCCATCAACGCCATCACCAAACCATTTGGGGACATTTCCGTTTGCATCAACACCGAAATGTTCAAAGTATAGTTTTTTGTGAACGGTTATCTCTTTCCCATCTTCATCAAGTTCATTTACATCATAGTGGATAACAAAATCAGGTCTGTATCTTCGCTTATACTCGGTAGTTGTGTCGTAATCGTACGCTTCTTCATATCGGAACTTAATCCCCAACTCTGTTAATATGATAGAGATTAGTTTCTCCTGCTTACTTTTCAGGAAAATACGATTCCCATCCATATCGGGATATGGACTCATCTTGCCATATTTCTGCATGTCAGAAACTCGTTCTTGTGCCGTAGCATAAGAATCTGTATCATCAGCCCGGTCTACTAAAATAGTGGAGTATTTGTTGGCTGCTTCAAGATATTTCTCATCAGAATTTAGGATGGAGTAGAAAATGGAGTTTAATAGCGTTCCATCAGATATGTCAGGTTTTTTTCCGGTGATTTTCCCGATTGTGGTTAATGCATGACTATTGAACGTTGCGCACGTTACACCGTCTACGCCAATGCGCTCACGCAATTCTTCTGCGGCTTTTCTTGTGTACGTCACCACTAAAATATCCTGTGGATTGACATTTAGTTGCTCCACAAGATAATGCGTTTTCCCTACAATTGTGGAAGTCTTTCCACTACCGGCACTTGCAATAACAAGGTTGTTATCCTCATCTGTAACTATCGCTTCTCTCTGCTGTTGATCGAGAGGGTATTCAAACAGAGTGTCGAAATACTCTTTTTGCCTGTCCTTTTCTTCAGCAATGAACCGTTCGTTGTGCTGTTTGACCCATTCAGCGAATGTCGGTCTATTTAATATTTTTTTAAGCTCTTCCTCATCTTCTTTTCTATATCGCTCCATCATTTCTATTCTAATCTTCGCCTCATAATGTCTTAAACTAACCGCCCTACTCAATACATCTCTATGATGCTGTTCCTTTTTGCACTTTTCGACATCTTTCTGTTTGTCTCTAAAAAGAGGGAGAATGTTGGTGGAAAAATCCCTGAATAGTTTAACGTATTTATTCTTATTCTCTTGTGAAGAAAAACAATGGATACAGGTTTCGATAGCCTCAATATCTTGAATCTTGTTAGCAATAAGATTAGAAATGTAATGAGGTATATATCGGTTCTCAAAAATAGAAAAGGTGTCAACGACCCACTTTAATTCCCCCAGAGTACGCATGTATTTTGCATGCCTGCTGTGGTTATCTGCCTGAATTTTGTCTATGTCTTGAAAATCTGAACAAAAATAACTAATCGGTATTAATCTGTTTTTTAATTTACGAAAGCTATTTTTTTTGTCATCTGTATTATATTTTTCTTTGAACTCACTGCTGTACTCACTTTGATAAACGTACGATTGTATATCAAAGACACTTACACTGTTAAAGAGATTTTGATATTTTCTTATATATTCAATCTTTTCCTTATCTGTAAATAGGTGCGTGGTATTGCGAAGTGTATTCAGATCTTTATGCGCCTCCAGACATGGTTGTTCCCACTTGTCAGCAATACCAGTGAGCTTATTATGCTCAAAAGTAAATTTAGCCCATTTATATAATAGTATGAAGGGAAGAAACGGTAGTAGAAAGATATACAAGATTTCCATCTTTGCTATTTTTAAATGTATCTATTTGCGATATTTCTTTACATGTAGCAGGCTGTTTACTTTTTGGTGAATACATTCTTTTCACCACACTTAGTTTTGTAAACGCTCGTGATGACTGTACGAAAAGAACAGCATGCACAGAAGATTATTATGCTAAATTAAAGACGCACAAAGTTACAAAAAAAATCTGACATATGCAATTTTTTTCCCTGCGAAGTTAAATCTATTTAACTTTTTTATGTAAAAATACCGGATTTCAAGCATACGGACACAGAAAAATCCCTTACTTTGCAATTCAAGCAAGGGAATGATAGTACAGTCGCGCCATCAATCAGTGGTTCGATCGGTCATTGATGACTATGGAAAATAACTCCTCCATGAACTCATCTATCTTCTTTTTCTCTTCGGGAGTCAGTCTATTCAAGTCGAGGGAAGGAGTCGTATTTTCATTATTCTTACTCATCGTTGCTATTCATTTGGGATTGCATCTTCGCCACATCGTACAAGAAGTCCCGGATCTTTATCAACTGCTCGTCGGTGTAGTTGTACCCTTTGTAAAGTTCGCGCATTCGTTTTATGTCAACCATTGGCATGTAACATTTTTTTGTACAAAATAATGATACAAAGATACAACAAAAAATTCGAATACGCAAATGATTATTCCCAAAATTATCGGATCATGTGATTTGTGATGGGTGTACCTATCAATTTGCCGGAATACCGAGCGATATATAACGATTTGTTCCGGAACATTTGGATTATTGGAAAAAATGTCGTACCTTTGCATCGGGTAATAAACAAAGTCGGCCAAACTTAAACGGTGTCCCACTACCTGTGTGCTCCCGAGGTAAAAACCTTGGGAGTTTTTGTTTATATGAGCGGTGTGGTACGATTTTTGTTTGTTTAATAGTGTTGCAAGGTAGTAGGTTATGAAAGTACCAAGATACATAAGAGCATTCATGGGCGATGATTTTCGCGCCATTGAAGGGGTCAACGTTCACTTTGATTTGAAGAAGTTAAACGGTGACGTAGAGAACAGACTGGGCTGTTATATTATATCGGCTAAAGGTAAAAGCATCGAATACCCCAAAGGCAAAAGTCCTATCCTCTATATTGGATTATCCAAAGACCTACGCACGCGGTTATTCCGCGACCACTACAAGAATAACCTGAAGGTGTTGATTGACGACCCCGATTATGGTCTGAGAACAGAATATATCACCATGATGCAAGACAAGTATCAATACATGTTGTACTATGGTGCGATCGTGGATGTCTTCTATTGTAAGGGAACTCAAGACGCAAAGCATTTTGAGAGTGAGTTGCTTGCAAGTTTCTATAGTAAATATCGCAGTATGCCGGTAGGTAACGGTGCGCGATCCTTCTCTCAAAGGTAGCGGATGGTTTAACTGTACACTTCCGCAGCTGGTGAACATAGAAGATGGTACTCACGGAAAACATCTCTGAAACATTTCTGAACGATTTCTTCTCTCTCTTCCATTGATTTAGGCAAGGCTTTATTATTGTCTTTTTTTCTCTTAGGGCTTTTGATAACCACTACTGCATCATGTATGGTAATCGCTGTAAAGCCGTACTCCCATACTTTCTTGAGAATGCGTCTCATAATCTTCGACTCCACTCGCGTAATCTCGTTCGGCAACCAATTCTTTTCATGGGTAACAATGAGGTTGGTGATGGTCGCAGTAACGTTCGGGAATTGATTCTTGAATGCGTTTCCACATATTCCGTATACATCAGGAAGGAATCCGTGCTCTGTCCTTTTCCTATAGAACACCTGCTTGAACAAGTTCTTTTTCGCGTTGTCACGCAATACTCCTTCCCTTACGAACATGTCCCACAAGCACCCTGTCATAACCGCATAGAGATACTTCCATACGTCATGCGGGGTTTTATTCAATGCAGCGATGTATTCCCGTGTAATATTCGGTGCATCTACTCCCTCCTTTATGGTGAATGGGAGGATGCTGTCATTGTAATTGAATACTATGGGTTGTCTGTTGCCTTCTACTTCGTAAGAGTCATCTATTATCCCACAGAAGACATCCAGTAGCCTCGGTGCAATGGAATACTGTTTCACCAATAGAAGAGCGAATAGTAATGGTTGGGAATTGTGATTGTCGACTTCAAAATCAATGTTCAGGAACTTTCTCAAATCCTTTGCACATGAAGCAAGACGGTGGTATATTCGTCCACGGTCATCGAAAGTGATCTTGTTGTAATTCATCAACAGGTGGTCTATTGTTATGCTGTAATAGTCCTTTTGTTGCTTGCTGATGTACTCACGGTTATCCCCGTAGTACGTTATTTCCTCTTCCTGCTTAATCTGTAACTTATCGAGGTATTCTGCATATCTGTTTATAAAGGAGGTGTCGCCTTCACAGAACAGGTCAGCGTACCTTTGAAACTCTGTCCGTTGCTCTTCGTCGAAACGTTTTTTGATGCGTTGTCTTATCCTTTCTTCATACGCAAATTTAGTCTGCCAGACATCTCGATTGATCTTCCTCGTTATGTAGTTGGTCGAAACCACATAACTAAATGAGTGCTTTCCGACAAGGTAATAGCCTGTTCGTTTGACGAGGTTTAATGAGTATAGGACATCCAACATCTTTCTAACTTCACATCCTATCGTATCCCTTAGAACCTGTCCATTCAACTGAGCATCCCCTAATTCGTTAGTTTCCTTATCGAACGAAGAGATTTGTTGTGAGAGGATCAAATGGATTAGGATTCTGAATTTGGCTTCGAGTATCCGATTATTTGTTTTCTTAGTTGATGTAGCATAGACTTTGTTGTACTCCTGCACTAAATTCGTATATGGATGGTCGGATAATTCGTAAATTGTAATGTCGTTTTTCATTCATAGTATTATAATTTTTAGAAAAGTTACCTTCATAATGGTATCGCGCAGTGAGACCATGTCGGGTTCCTTGGAACCTACGGAGATATATGATAATTTAATATAATTTTATTTTATTAGAATGAATAGATATTTTGCTGGATATAGGGTAGAGATAAACAATTAATGAGTTATGAACTATAAGTATAAGATAAGAAGAAGAATGAGTTTTTTTTGAAAGTTGATGTCATGGAGTGTGATGATTGTTTTCTGTTTTCAAGAGATAGTCTAATTATGTAAAAGATGATGTCCTTCAGTGTAACGTTTATTTTATAGTTAATCCATTCTGCGTATATTTTATTCTTGTTTGCAGCCCCTTGTCAGGGGGCTGCAAACTGAATGACCGGTGTATTTGTTGAGTTTATAATTATTTATAATTATAGTTATGTTTACTTTCTTGATAATTTCCTGCGTGCCTCAATCTCGAATTTCTGAACTCATGGACTCGGATCTTAACTGACCCGTCTATATAGATAACCAATTTTTTTCGAAATCTACTAGGATTTATCTATCAATATCCCTATTTTTTACAACTTTTTTTGAAAAAAGCAGGGGGGAGTGCTCATTCTCCTCCTCCCCTGCTGTCCTTATGCCGCCAAAGCGTAAAGAACCGTCGCTTAATTTAATCGGAATTTAAATGCACGTACGTGCTTTGAGATTCGCCTGATAACCGACTTCGTTTTCTCCTCGGCACGGAACTCTATACCATCCTTCACGATGATTACATTAATTCCTAGTTCATGTAGTTCTGCGACCACGCTCATCAAAATTCCTTGTGCCCCTTGTGGTAGCCCATGGCATTGGGCGCAAACGACTGTTGGTGTTTTAACTTCTCCCTGATAAATACTCATTAAAAGACTCTCCATGTCGGGAACGACCTTAGCCGTCATTTGTGCCCCTGTCGACTTGTGCTTCTTTTTTATGTAGTCGAGACAAGTTCCAATCCCTGTTCTATCGGAAAAGTCGAATAAATCATCCATACACATAATTGAAAATTGGTTAGGCAAAATTACATAATCCACCTTTTCACAAACATCTACAGTTTCAACTTTAGCAGTTACGTCAACAGGCTTTTTAGCCATGTTCTTTTTTTGTGTTACATTCATACTTTAAAAAATTTAAATTGTTTTAAAAATCTATAACAAAAACCCCTCGTTGGATTTTTCTCTGCAAATATACACCAAAAAAATGGACTGGCCAAAATTAAATCACGTCCCCATGCATTTTTTTTCATTTTTCTTTTTCCCATCGAGACTGAGAGTATGATGCGTGAGTTGTAAATCGCACCATTTTTTTGTACAAAAAACTGATACGCTGTTATCATAATGACAACTATCTTGTATTTCTTCATACTCCGGCACACGATTTGCTGGTTCATAATATCACCACTAAACACATACACTTATGGAAAACGGAAATCTCTTTCTCATTGAAAACGCAGCCAACGCATACCAACAAGCCATCAACGAGTTGGAACAACGTCATAGTGATGTAGCCATCTCTATGCTGACCACTCTCGCACGCAGTGGCTATCGGAAGGCGATGATCGCACTCGCGCGCGTATATTACTTAGGTAAGGGCGTGGATGTTGATGTGGACAAATCTATTCATTGGTTGAGCAAAGCCGCTGAGACAGGTAGTTATATCGCCTGTTGGTTTCTCGGAAACATCTATTACGATATGGGCGACACTGATGAAAACAACCGGTTGGCTTGGAAATATTATTCTCTTGCCGCATCTATGAGGGGTAAAGCAAATTTCTATGTCGGAAAGATGATCATTGAGAATAGAATCCGAAATATTGATACTATATGGAGTGTCGGTTTTGACGCTGATGAACTGAGCGAAGTGGGCGTATCTTACTTTCAAGACGCGCTTAATGCGAAGTATCCGCTTGCAGGTTTGTACCTGTGGAAGGTATATTTGAAATACGGACTACCTGATGAGGCGGAACGGTTATACAAACAAGGAGAACAACTCTTAGACACCCCATCTGATTTCAACAATTGGGCTTTTACCCTATCTGAATGGGGGGAATATTCGAAGGCTCTGCCATACATTCGGAAGTGCTTGGATATGGTCGGAGAGGATAATCTGTGTGCCTACATGCTTGACACATACGCCGAAGTGCTTTATGGATTGGGAAGGTTAGATGAGTCGAAGGATGTGTTCAATATCTGCTTACAGTTAGCACTCGATGCTGAGGAACGTAGGTGTATACATGAGACAAAGGAGAAGATACGGATGAAGTTCGCTCAGTAACATCCCATATTGTGTCAATAATTCATATTAAAAACTGATACGACTCACCAAAAAAAGATTTTCATACTTCACAAAAGATTCAGACTGTTGCACGGGATTTGCATATGGTCTGTTACAAAAAAAATGTAATTATCATGGAGAACGAAAAGAAGGATATTAGGAATGCCAAGAAAGGGGAACTTGCAACGAAGTCTATTCCTCAATTGAGTAAGGAGTATGGAATATCAGCAGCCGCTGTACGTAGTCAGTTGCAAATAATGGGCGTTGATCGGCGTGGAGATTTACAGATTGAAAGGTACAATCGCATCCTTAAATTGAAAAAAAAGGGACTCACGACTAAAGAGATAAGAAAGGATAAAAAACTATGCGAGTTGTTCTTTAGACCTGAAGGTCAAGATGTTCCGTATTCATCCATCCGCAAATATTTGAGCGACGATTATGTGTTGGCAGACCATGTCGACTTCAGTAAATCTTCCACGTATTCCAAGTATCAACGAGGGAAGGCAGATGATTGTGTCCAGTCATTAGGGTATTCCCAAGATGAGATCTTGAAGAATATATTGGATATGTATGTGCAAGATGACCATTACGACTGCGACCTAACATACTCGAAGGGGATTTTCTACAAAAAAATCAACAAGCCCCTATGGAAATTTGATAAGTACCCCCAAAAGAACAAAAAAGGTGACCTGCCTTTGCCTTTGGATGATGTGGACAAATACGTTGAGGCGGGCAGCCTGAATAGTGTTGTTGTAGATCTCCCGTTCTTGGTCGGCGGGTCGGATACATCTATTGTTTGCAACCGGTTTACCTATTTCCCATCATACGAAGAAATGATTGCAGCAAATGAGAACGTTATATCTATTGCGAGCAGAATACTGAAGGATGAGGGAATATTGGTTATGAAAACCCAAGATTCCAATAGTAGTGGCGAGCAGGTATGGACACATGGGATAGTTGAAGAAATAGCCAAGAAAAACAATTTTGTGATTGAAGACCTCTTCATCGCAATCAACGCGGATAAGAATGGTGATCCAAGATTTCTCACGATACGTAAACTATACACGCAGGTACATGCGCGTAAGGTGCACACGTACTTCTATGTATTCCGGAAGAAGACAGGAGAGATATTAGCACAGCAAGAACAACAATATAATAAAGCGCTAAGAGAGTTAGACCAACACCATACCGAAGAGGCTATTAACATCCTTACACCTATCGCAAAGAATGGGTGTCGTGATGCTATGCTCACTCTTGGAGACATATACTATTGGGGTAGAGGAGTGGATGTGGATACATATGAAGCGATTCATTGGTGCAAAATGGCAGCGGACAAGGGTAGCCATGTTGCCCTCTTCAACCTTGGGCAGATATACTACAACATGGGGAGCAATATGGAAAATAACCGGTTGGCGTTTAATTATTTCTGCAAAGCCGCTTCTTTTCGTTTCGAATGGGGTTTATATATAGGTCTGATGGTATACAACAATAGAGCACAAATTTTACCCGATGAGGATTGGTTGCAAAACAATCAGACTATCTTTTTTGCGTTGCGTTGTGGTGAGTGTGCTATAGCAGATTTGTATTTGTATCTTCTTTGTCGGAAACGGAAATCAGATAAGGAGTTTAGTGAGAAGTGCTATACGGATGGAGAAAGCCTCTTAAAAACCCCGTCCGATTATCATGAATGGGCACGTGTACTTTGTAATGAGAAGGAATACGAGAAGGCTTTACCCTACATAGAGAAGTGTCTATGTATGTCTGATAATTCCGTAGAGGATCCGTCTTTCTTTGATACGTATGGAGAAATCCTGTACGGATTAGATCGATTGGATTTGTCAGAGCAAGCGTTCAACAGGTGCTTGGAGATAGCCACTAAAATGGATGAACGCCGGCGAATATATGAGATAGAAGAAAAGATTCGACGGAAATTTCCTCAGTCCTAAATAAGTAAAAGAAGATTGATACTTATATGAAGTGGAATTGGTTGATGAGTGACGAAGAGGCTGCACAGTGGCGCGAGAGATATGAAGAATGGTATAAGAAGTTTTGGCGGTTGATGCATGACTATGTAATTGGTCTCGCTGACGAGGATGACTTTGCGCAGTTAAATGAAGAGTACAAAAATTTATAATCAATATGAAAAATAACAAAATCGCTTACGAGTTTCGGGACAAAGATTCCCTGAAAGGTTTTCTGAACAAATTATCCTTGCAATACAAGGATTTGGATTTCTCTAATGTGTACAGGAATCCATTGTTTGAGGTTGTGTCCCTTGAGCATCCTGTTTATGTTCTGACGCCCAAGGGTGAACCTGTTTATGAACTGACTGACGTCGTGCCTGATGATACTATGGTCATTAATGAGGGTAACGTACATGAATTTGTAGATTCATTTGAGTCATGAGACACATACCTTTGGGGAACATAGAAGAAATGCTTGAGTGCGTGGCAGAGATCTCCGACCACTTTATGATTAACGCGGCTGATATGATGCCGGAGAAATCCAAACAGGAGATATGGGAGTCTCTTCTGTATATCTGTGAGAGATATAATGATGGAGACTTTGATTTCGAAGATGACTTGCCTGATCCCGATTACCAACGTGTATTGAAGCGTATTCCGAAAGAATATTTATTGTTGGAAGGCGCGGTCATAGAAGACAAACAAATGAAAAGGGATAAGTAATGGTAAAAATTTTCAACCATTCAAAAAAACAGCCGCAGCCCCTATAAACAAAGGGCATACGGCTATTTTTTACAAGTTAATATTTTGTTCAAACGCTAATACGATCAGGCCTTCCCGTTCCGACATTTGGAACATTTTCTTAACACGCATCAAAACGAACAGATGATGATCAAAAACAAAACGTTGTTACTCTTTTTCATGCTGTGCCTGACATTTTCAAGAGCCGCAGCCGGAAATCGTGCATATGAGTACGCACTCGACGAACCTAAATGGGAATATGAGCGAAACGATGCGCGAATAGAATTGCGTTCAGCATGTTCGTATCTTACAGGTCATAAAAGTTCGTACAGCCTTCCGGATTCCATCATGTCCGATTCAATTATCCCCGATTCAAGGATTGTATCAGGTGGAGAACTCCATCATATAGTGGGCGAACAGGATGGAGTGAAGATAGCTGAACACTACTATGTAGATACCAAGGGCAATATGATTGAAGTCCTTGGTAATGTATCCGCCAACAACGGGCAACCGTATTCACTAAGCCCCTATCATTATATCAACTCCGATGGTCTGATAGTTTTCAACGTCCGTGCATGGATTGAGATGGTGCTATGGGGATTGAATGTTCTCGTGTCTCCGTGGATGTGGTTTGTCGTGATTTTGTCCCTGTTTATCTTTATTTTCCATAGACTTAAACGCGAATAACAATATCAATTTTGCAATGTGCTTAATATCAGTGCTTTATAACTTTCCCGTTCTATAAAATGAGAAACACACTTTTTTTACCCCCCTGAACTTTCCCGTTTTATAGAATGGGAAAGTTATTTCCTGATCAAAGGATCCTTCAGATCGCTCGATCGTTTGTGTCAGTAATTCACATTAAAAAGTGATACGCGATTACCGACATGAACTTCCGCTGTCGGAGATCTGTTTTCAAGTCTCTTATTTTACGAAACGAGAAAGATGCGAACAGGATCCTACTTCATCATCCGTTGGTTGGTCATACACCATTCCTTTCATAAAAAAGTCTGCCAACCTAAAAGTCTGCCATATAACCTTGTAACATCTATCTTGGCATAGTCAGTATGTACGTCAACTAACTCTTTGGGTTTTATGGCGTACGATGAGTAGCCCGGAGGAACAGTAAGTTCGCTCCTATTGTATAAAAGGGGAAAGTTATGGATACAGTGCGATCCGTCTTGAGGAAGTCTGAAGAGATGGAAGGAGGCTCCCTAAGTTTCCCATTTTGTAAAAGTGGAAAGTTATACTGTACGGGAGGTCATCAGTATACATGAAAAGAGTTCCACCTTATTGGCAGAACTCTTTCTTCAATCTTGCAACGGTGCGTTCGCTCGTTCCCGTTATTTTGGCGGTGTCACGAACTCCGAACCCTTTCCGCAAGTATCGGATTGTGTCCTTGTACTCATCCTCTTTCTTCTCTCGGGACTTGGTATAGCCTATCTTCCGACCAACCTTACCACCATTCTCGATGAAGCGACGAAAGCCCGAAGACAATCTGAATGCGATATTCTCACGTTCCAGTTCCGCACAAGTAGATAGGGTGGCAAGCATGATAGCGGCAAACGGTGAAGGTTTCCCATCCTCGTTGAGTAAAGTAAACTTTTCCTTCTGTAGATACAGGTTGATATGGTTATCTATTAAGAACTTGATAGTCTCAAGCACATTGAATGTGTTACGACCAATACGTGATAGTTCGTTTGATAGTATGTAGTCGATAGAGTTGTCCACAGCGAACTGCAACGCATCCTGTAAGACTTGTCTTTCCTTGTTGGTCTTCCCACCGGATATCTTTTCCTCGAAGACCTTTGTTACCTGTAGGTTGTTGACCTCCGCATATCGTTGAAGGTCGGTGACTTGTCGTTCGGTATTTTGCCTGTCGTTAGTCGAACTGACGCGGGCGTAAATGATAGCGTTCATATTGTTATAATTAATTGATTATGGCCTAATTAAGTACAATAACCGTGCCAAACTATCTTGAGATTTATTTGGAAGAATTTTTTGCAAATATTTTTGGAAATTATCCGTGAAAATCTGTCGAGAATGTGGGGGGAGGATTATATCCGGTATACCACAGGTAATATATACCATCATTTATCGTGCGCACGCACGCGTGTTCATTACTTCTTTACTTTACAAAACTCATGAAGATGTAAAGTATTCGATGGTAGAACTTGCAAATGTCAGATTTTTTTTGTAACTTTGCAGTCGAGTTTAGAAAGTACAAAATCCATTCCGTTCCTCTTGAAAGCAGCAGCCGTAAAATATTACTATAACATCATGATATTGTGTCCTCCTGCAGCGGCTATCTCTATAGCACGGCGCACCTCCTGCTGGCCGCGCACCTCGGCAAAATCGATATCTGTCGGGAACGCGTACGAACCAAGCAGTTCGTTGACATCAACATGTACCGGTTCGGCAGGCTGTTCGCTGTTGAGGAAAGCAATAACATCCGTCAGATGTTCAAAACCATAGACCTCAATGCCGTTTACAACGCCTGCTTCGTTGGCGTTTTCGGCAGGCAGAATCACCCCGCGGAAACCGTTGCTCTTTGCCGCCAGAGCGATAGGCAGACAGCCGTGTACGGGTCGCAGATGGCCGTCGAGTGAGAGTTCGCCAAGTATCAAGAACTGCGAGAGCAGGCGGCTTTGTACGATCTCGGTGGCAGCGAGTTGTCCGATAGCCAATGTGAGGTCGAACGCCGCGCCTTCCTTCTTGAGGTCGGCTGGCGACATATTGATCGTATATTGGCGTTGCGGCAGACGTATGCCGGATACCTGTATGGCAGATTGGATACGCTCGTGACCTTCCTTAACCGCCGTGTCAGGCAGACCGACCAAGGTAAAATCGTAGCCGGGTGTGGCGTGCACCTCAACGGTGACAATCACTGCATCAATGCCGACGGATGCGGCGGAGTAGGTGTTAATCAGCATAAGCCTTGACAATATGTGTTACGAGGTGGTGGCGAACGATGTCCTGCTGGTTGAACTGCACGATTTGAATGCCTTTGATGTCCTTGAGCCGGTCCATGGCATCCGCCAGCCCTGAGCGTTGCGAGGCGGGCAGGTCGATCTGGGTGAGGTCACCCGTGACAATCATCTTGCTGCCCAGACCCATGCGGGTGAGGAACATCTTCAGTTGCAGTACGGTGGCGTTCTGCGCTTCATCGAGTATAACCACGGCATCCGACAGGGTGCGGCCGCGCATGAACGCGAGCGGTGCTATCTGAATGACGCCTCGCTCGAGATACTCCTGCAACTTGCCGTCAGGCAACATGTCTTGCAGCGCGTCGTACAGCGGTTGCAGGTACGGGTCAATCTTCTCTTTCATATCCCCCGGCAGGAAGCCGAGTTTCTCGCCAGCCTCCACAGCCGGACGAGAGAGGATAATTCGCCTGACCTCTTTGTTTTTCAACGCCTTGACAGCGAGAGCTATAGCTGTGTATGTTTTGCCCGAACCGGCAGGTCCGACGGCAAACAGCAGATCGTCGGTCTGAAATCCTTCCACCAGTTTGCGCTGGTTGACCGAGCGTGCGAGGATAGGTTTGCCTCCTACGCCGTGCAGGATCAGATGGTCGTGGGTGACAGCCTCGGGTGCCGAGCCGTGAAGCAGGTCGAGGATAGTAGCTTCGCTGAGCGAACCGCGTTGCATGCAAACCTGTTGGCAACGCTCAACATTGGTTGTGAAGCGTTTGACCGCCGCATCCGGGCCGGTGACTTTGAGTCTATACCCTCGCGCCACCACACGAACCTCCGGGTGCTGATTGCACAGACAGAGGATGTTCGCATTGTTCACGCCGTAGAATGCTGCGGTGTCGATGGCTTCGTTCAGGGTAATAACTGATTCCATGAGGGTATATGATTTAAGAATTGTATTTGTTCTGTTTGCTCGCCGTCAGCTGACTGCTTGTCAATGCGTGCCACCACTGTTTGTTTGCCGTTGGCGAGGATAAGGTAGGGCGCGTGTACGGTGGTGTTATATACAGCAGCCTGGTCGAGCGTTGTTTGGGTGATAGCCACCTCAGGTGCCTTGAACTCGATGAGCATCAGCGGCTGCAGGCTGCGCGAATAAACCACTGCATCGCAACGTTTGTCCACTCCTGCGCCAACGGCTATCGGCACTTCGACGCCGATGAGCGACTGCGGGTAGCCGAATTGCTCTACCAAAGCGTGCAAGAACGTCTGCCGCACATTCTCCTCGGGAGTGGCGGCGACGTATTTGCGGCGAAACGGACAAAAGATGTTTACCATTTAGTAATTTACCATTTAACTATTTGCGGTTGACAGCAGTTATTTCAGGTAGTTGTCCTTGAGCGAGCAGGTGCGGTTGAGAACGAGGCGGTCGGCTGTGGTGTCAGGATCCACTACGAAGTAGCCTTGCTTGAGCAGCTGGTAATGATTCTCCTGCTCTACGCCATCCACGATCACCGGTGCATGCAGTTCGCTGCGCAGCGAGCCTTCAATCTTGATATTCTTTACAATCAGGCTGTCGGGGTTGAGCAGGTCGCGGAAGTCACCTTCCTCGGCACTCGGGTTCTCCACGGCAAACAAGCGGTCGTACAGACGTGCTTCGGCATCCAGCGCAGAACCACATTCTACCCAGTTGATCGTGGCTTTCGTCTTGCGGTTGCCGCCTTCGGTGCCGGACTTGGTGTCAGGATCGTAGGTGGCATAGACGGTGGTGATATTGCCGTCAGCATCCTTGTCGCAGCCGGTAGCCTGGATGATATACGAGGCCTTGAGTCGCACCTCGCGTCCGCCAGGGCTGAGGCGGTAGAACTTGTTGTCCGCCTGTTCGAGGAAGTCGCCGCGTTCTATCCACAGTTCGCGTCCGAAGGTCATCTCGCGTGTGCCGAGTTCCGGATGTCCGTCGATGTTCTCGGCTACCAGTGTCTCGGTCTGACCTTCGGGATAATTGGTGATAACCAGTTTGACCGGATCAAAGATCGCGCACACACGCGGTGCTGTCTCCTTCAGATCCTCGCGAATCGTATGCTCGAGCAAGCCTTGGTCAATCATGCCTTCGACTTTGGTGTAACCGATCTTATCCATGAACTCGCGGATGGAGGTAGCGGTGTATCCGCGCCGGCGCAGACCGCAGACGGTCGGCATACGCGGGTCGTCCCAACCGGCTACCAGGCCTTCCTTGACAAGCTGGAGCATCTTACGCTTGGACATTACGGTGTAAGTGATGTTCAGACGGTTGAACTCGCGCTGCTTTGGGCGATAATCCGGTCCGTAAGGCGACAGACCGGCAAAGTTCTTGCCGGTGATCTGGTCGAGGAAATAGTCGTAGAGCGGACGGTGCACCTCAAACTCCAGCGTGCATATCGAGTGCGTCACGCCCTCAAAATAGTCGCTCTGCCCATGTGCAAAGTCGTACATCGGATATACGTTCCACTTGCGTCCCGTACGGTGGTGCGGGTGCGAAGTGATGATACGGTACATGATCGGGTCGCGGAAGTGCATGTTCGGGTTAGCCATGTCA